>SMEW01000006.1_pt1 | contig 228948 bp, 177 predicted proteins | sample 2456341 | NCBI WGS metagenome assembly SMEW01 (sample SAMN10132602, study PRJNA489261) | soil metagenome | isolation source: day120 control-loamy sand soil ammended with composted manure from dairy cow... | place: USA | collected 2015-04-01 | reverse complement strand
GATCACTGGTGTCTTTCATTCCAGTGGAAGGAGCAGGACGTTATCCAGGAGAGTTGTGTGCGGCAGGAGCGTCCTACACCACTGGCTTGGAAGAAATATTCCCTCAAGCAGATTCCTTTGTCCGTAAAATGCTCTCGGCGGAACCAAGTAAAAGGCCTGAGAAAAGAAGTCGACTGCGTGGCACACTTCTCGAGAAACGGGATTCGCCGCCAGCATGAGCACACTCTGCCCAGTCTGTGAAACGGTTAATGAACCGGGAGCTCAGCGCTGCATAGTCTGTGACGAATCGATAGAGCCGGTAGTGCAGAGGAGTGCAGAGCCTCCCTCTTCCGTGTTCGAGTTCTCCAAGAATACAGGGAAGGCGGTCGATTACGAGCCTCAGATTCGAGAGCGTGCCGCTCAGATCCTGGTCGGGATCAAAACGATTGCAACATTCTTGCGACAGACGTTGCAATTTCTTTATAAATTCTGGATGTGGATTTCTGTTTTATTTCTTATATTGTATGTGATTGCCTTTTTTGTTGAGTTGCTGGGCATAGTGGCCAGTTTCCTCTTCTAGTGAGGCAGGACTCGGTGAGCAATCCTGCGGCTGAACTGCGACGGCGGGCAGCGCTTGACCCCAAAGACACGAAGCGAGTCGTCTACTCTGATGCCTCGTGAATGAGGAGCAGCGCCATCCCTGGCAACCGGGGGCCTACACCGGTATCGGATCCTGGCCCGGCACCGATCCGGGCGAAGCCATCCGCACCATCCTCGGGGAGCTTCCCCACCTGCCGCACCTCCCGGAACTCCCGGGACGCGGCCCGGGAGCCGACATGATCGGCCGCACCGGGGCCCTGCTGGTGGAACTGCCGATCGAGGTGCAGCCCTCAGGGTGGCGGGTCACCCAGCGGGCAGGCCGCGACCTGACACGGGCCCGCAGCTTCCTCTCCTGGGACCTCGACGCCCTCGAAGAGCACACCTCCGGCTATACGGGTCCGCTGAAAATCCAGGCGACCGGGCCGTGGACCATGGCGGCCTCGGTAGAGCTCCGCAACGGCGAGAAGATGATCGCCGACCTCGGAGCAGTCGCGGACCTGTGCGAATCCTTCCGCGAAGGACTGCTCGCCCACCTTGCCGAAGTGCGCAAACGGGTCCCTGAAGCGACAATCCTGGTCCAGGTCGACGAACCGTCGCTGCCCGCCGTGCTCACCGGCTCAGTACCCACCGCGAGCGGATACGGGCGGCTGCGCGCCGTGGACCGAGTCCTCGTGGAAGAGCGGCTGCGCGCCCTGTTCTCCGCGATCGACACCGCCGGAGGGTATCCCCTCGTGCACTGCTGCGCCCCCCGAGTCCCCGTCGACCTGCTGCGCCGGTGCGGGGCCCGCGCCCTCAGCCTCGACGCCACCCGGCTCACCCGCGAATCCGATGAGGCCATCGGCACGGCAGTGGAGTCCGGGGTGGGACTCCTCCTCGGCGTAGTACCCGCGGTCGACAGCCGGATGTCACCCCCGGTCGATACGGTCGAACCAGTACGTGAACTGTGGCACCGCATCGGTTTCGACCCCGAACACGCGACCCGTGACGTGGTCATCACCCCCGTGTGCGGGCTTGCCGGAGCATCCCCCCGGCATGCCCGAGCCGCACTCGACCTGTGCCGCGAGGCCGCTCGGGTGCTGCGTGAGGAACCACGGCCCCGGCAGTGAACGAAAGGACGCGTGCGTGAGCGCACCAGACCCGACCTTCTCTGACGACGTCCCCGCTGACGTGCGGGAAAGGCACGCCCGGCTGAGCCAGGATCTCGACGACTACAGCTACCGCTACTACCTCGGCTCGCCGATCATCTCCGATGCCGAGTACGACCAGTTGATGGCGGAGCTGCGGGACCTGGAAGCCCAGTACCCGTCCCTGGTGACCCCTGATTCGCCCACCCAGAAGGTGGGCGCGCCCATCAGCAACGAGTTCGCTCCCGTAGAGCACCTGGAGCGGATGCAGAGCCTCGACAACGCGTTCAGCGACGCGCAGTTGGAGGCGTGGGCGCACCGGGTCAGCGCGGAAGTCCCGGTTGACGCGTTCCTGTGCGAGCTCAAAATCGACGGTCTCGCCGTGGCCTTGGTGTATGAGAAGGGGCGCCTGGTGCGTGCCGCCACCCGGGGAGACGGCCGGATCGGGGAGGACATCACCCTCAACATCCGCACCATCGACACGGTGCCGCTCCGCCTGGACGAGTCCCGCTATCCCGCGCCCGAACTGCTTGAGGTGCGCGGTGAAGTGTTCCTGCCGGTCAAGGCATTCGAACAGCTCAACTCCCGGCTCGCTGACGAAGGCAAGCCCCCGTTCGCCAACCCCCGCAACGCCGCGGCCGGGTCCCTGCGGCAGAAGGACCCGCGGGTCACCGCGTCCCGGCCGTTGAGCATGCTGGTGCACGGGATCGGCGCGCACCGCGGGGTGACCATCACCCACCAGTCGCAGTCCTACGAGCTGCTGGCCGCATGGGGACTGCCGGTCAGCGACCGGGTCCGGGTGGTCTCCACCCTGGACGAGGTGCGCGAATATATCGCCTACTACGCGGAGCACCGCCACGACCCCGAATACGAGATCGACGGGGTCGTCGTCAAAGTCGACGATGTCTCCCTGCAGCGCCGCCTCGGCTCCACCAGCCGGGCCCCGCGGTGGGCGATCGCCTACAAGTACCCGCCCGAGGAAGTGACCACCAAGCTGCTCGACATCAAAACCAGTGTGGGCCGCACCGGGCGGGTGACCCCCTATGCGGTGCTGGAGCCGGTGAAGGTCGCCGGATCCGAAGTCGAGTTCGCCACCCTGCACAACGCCCAGGAAGTGGCCCGCAAAGGCGTGCTGATCGGCGACACCGTGGTGGTCCGCAAAGCCGGGGACATCATCCCGGAGGTCGTGGGCCCGGTGGTGGAGAAGCGCACCGGCACCGAGCGGCCGTTCGTGATGCCCACCGAGTGCCCCGAGTGCGGCAGCCCGCTCGGCCAGCAGAAGGAAGGCGACGTCGACCTGCGCTGCCCCAACACCCGCTACTGCAAAGGGCAGTTGCGGGAGCGGCTCGCGTTCATCGCCGGACGCAAAGCCCTCGACATTGAAGCCCTGGGCTACGTGGCGGCCACCGCCCTCACCCAGCCGTTGGAGCCGGCCGAACCGCCGCTGCGGGACGAAGGCGACCTGTTCAACCTGACGGTTGAGCAGTTGCTGCCGATCCGCACGCTTGTCCTCGACCCGGACACCGCCGAGCCGAAGATCGACCCGAAGACCGGCAAACCCAAGGTGGTGAGCTTCTTCGCTAACCAGAAGGGCGAGCCGAAGAAGATCGTCGAGAAGCTGTTCCAGCAGCTGGAGGAAGCGAAGAAGCGTCCGCTGTGGCGCGTGCTGGTCGCCCTGTCCATCCGGCATGTGGGCCCGCGCGCTGCCGAGGACCTTGCCCGCCACTTCCGCTCCTTGGATGCTATTGCTCAGGCCAGTGAGGAGGAGCTGGAGGCAGTCGAGGGGATCGGTCCGACCATTGCCCGGTCCATCGTCGACTGGTTCTCCGTGGACTGGCACCGTGAGATCGTGGAGAAGTGGCGGGCCGCAGGGGTCCGCATGGAGGAGGAGGGCGCCGACGATGGTCCCCGCCTGCTGGACGGCATTACCACGGTGATCACCGGCACACTGGAGAAGTACAGCCGGGACGGAGCGAAGGAGGCGGTGCAGAAGCTCGGTGGCAGGGTCACCGGGTCGGTGTCCAGGAAGACTGACTTCGTCGTGGTCGGAGCAAACCCCGGTTCGAAGTACGACAAAGCTGTGAAGCTGGGGGTGCCGATCCTTGACGAGGCAGGGTTCGAGGTGTTGCTCACTCAAGGTCCGGAAGCGGCCAGGGCAGCCCGTCTCTCCGAGGATGAATCCGTCCTGAGCTGAGCATTCCCGGCCAAAAAGTCGGTCTGATCACCACCAGGACCTGATGTCAGTCTGCTAGGGGAGTAATACGATACGCGATCGAAAGGTCACCGCTGCGGTGTCGTTTGAAGCGGAAAGGGACACCCGCCACAACCATCGGTTTACTGAAAGTCTGCAATCAGCGACACTTGGTGACGAAACGGCGTAAGCTGACCAGCAGCGGTCCAAGCCGTTCGCGACCGTTTTCCGGGTCCGGACATGTCCGGAAAACCGTCGTGTCAGAACCCGTGCGGGGCGCGAAGGGCGGAGGGGAATTCGGCCGTCCGCGCGTTCCACGAACCATCCCGAGGACGTCATGAAAGATCCCACCAGCACCCGGGATGTCGGCCCCCGGGTCGGGACGCCGCTGTGGCTGTACTTCGCCAGTACCACGGTGGCCGGTTGCGTTCTCCTCGTCGTGTCCCTGATCTGGCTGGGGGCTGACCGACTCCAGGTGTTCGCTACCGAGCCGCTCGTGTGGGTCCTGCTGTGCATGGTGATCATCGGAGAGTTGCGTCCTATCGCCGCGCAGCGGCCCACGGGCGGGAACGCCCCTACGTCCCTGCCGTTCTCCTTCGCCCTCGTCATCTACCACGGCCTGCCGATCGCCGGGCTGGTCCAGGCCGTGGGCTCCCTCCTGGCAGGGGTCACGCGCGGACAGGAGCCGCACCGCATCGCGTTCAACATCGCCCAGTACACGCTGAGCTTCGGGGTCGCGGACGCTGTCATCCAACTGGCCTACCCCCGCACCCCCCTCGTGCCGTGGGTGCCGCAGGGGTCGGGGCTGGTGATGGTCGTCCTGGCCGCGGGCGCCTATTTCGTCACCAACCTGCTGCTGGTCGAGTGCGCGGTCGCCATGCACGAGCGCATCCCGCTGCACCGGGTGCTGATGAAGGACCTCGGCTACCGCCTCTTCGTCGCCGGGGTCCTCCTCAGCTTGGCGCCGCTCGTCGTCATCGCCATGGCGCACTCGATCTGGCTGGTGCCGCTGTTCTTCTTCCCGCTTGCCGCGCTGTACAGCAGCGCCTCCCTGTCGGTGAAGCGCGAATACCAGGCCAACCACGACGAACTCACCGGCCTGGCCAACCGCAAGCTGCTGATTCTGCGCACCCAGGAGGCGCTCAGCGAAGCCCAGGAGCGCCGGCAGTGCGTCGGACTCCTCCTGCTGGACCTCGACCGTTTCAAAGAAGTCAACGACACCCTGGGCCACCCCACCGGCGACCGGCTGCTGCAGACCGTCGCCTACCGCCTCACCCACAGCGTGCGCCCCGGAGACCTGGTGGCCCGGCTCGGCGGGGACGAGTTCGCGGTGCTGCTGCCCCAGGTGCGGGACGCGGCTTCGGCCCGCGAAGTCGCGGCGCGGCTGCGGGTCGCTTTGGCGGAACCCCTGCGCCTGGACGGGATGGACTTCGACCTGGAAGCCAGCATCGGCATCGCGCTCTACCCCGACCACGCCCCCGACTTCGAACTGCTGATGCAGCGCGCCGACGTGGCCATGTACGTGGCCAAGGAACAGCGCACCGGGGTGGAGCTGTACGCTCCGCACAAGGACCGGAACTCCGCGGCCCGGTTGAGCCTGTTCGGGGAACTGCGCCGCGCCCTCATCGAAAACGAGCTGGAGATGTTCTACCAGCCGATCGTCGCGCTGGCCGATGAGCGCGTGGTCGCGCTGGAAGCCTTGGTGCGCTGGCGGCACCGCCGGAGGGGGATCCTCCCGCCGGAGGAGTTCGTCCCCATGGTGGAACAGTCCTATCTGATGCGGAGCTTCACCCACGAGGTCATCGAGCAGACGTGCGCGCAGGCTGCCCGCTGGTGGAGCGAGGGCATCACCCTGCCCGTGGCGATCAACCTGTCTGCCCGGGAGCTGCTGGACCCGACCCTGCCGGAGAGCATCGAATCCGGGCTGCGGCGGTACCGGCTCCAGCCGAAGGCCCTGCGGCTGGAGATCAGCGAACGCGCCCTGGTCTCGGACGCGGAAGCGATCATTCCCGCCATCATGTCCCTTGCGGAGCTGGGAGTCACGGTCGCGTTGGACGACTTCGGCACCGGCTATTTCACCTTGGCCCGCCTCAACGGCCTGCCCGTCGGGGAAGTCAAGGTGGACGGGTCGTTCGTCCGCCACGTGATCGATGATTCCGACAGCAAGGTGGTCGTAGAAGCCGCTGTGGACCTGATGAACACGCTGGGACTGCGGGCTATCGCCGAAGGGGTGGAGAATGCGGAGCAGGTCGAAGCGGTCCGCGCCCTCGGCTGCTATGCGGCCCAGGGCCGGTACTTCACCCCGCCGCTGGATGCGGGTGCGGTCACCGGATGGCTGCTGGAGCATGGTGACTTGGCGATCTCGCCGTCGGCGAGCAGCACCGGGACATCCTGGCCGCACAGCGGAATGAGACCACCGACCACCCCGCAGCAGCCATAGGATTGACCTGTCCGAATCTGCCGAAGGAACGGTTTGCAATCCATGTCCGCCATCACCCGTGATGAGGTCGCGCACCTCGCCCGGTTGGCGCGGCTGGCGCTGCCCGAGGACGAGCTCGACCAGCTCGCTGCCCAGCTTGATGTGATCATTTCCGCTGTGGCCAAGGTGCAGGAGGTCGCCAAGGGCGACATCCCACCGACCTCGCACGCTCTGCCGTTGACCAACGTCTACCGTCCTGACGAGGTCAAGCCCGGCCTCACCCCCGACCAGGCGCTGGCGGAGGCTCCAGCGGTGGAGGACGGCCGGTTCCGGGTCCCGCAGATCCTGGGGGAGGAAGGATGACCGAGCTGCTCAAGCTGAGCGCTGCTGAACTCGGCGCGGCCATCGCTTCAGGGGAGACCTCCGCGGTCGAAGCCACCCAGGCCTACTTGGACCGGATCGCGGAAGTCGACGGCCAGATCCACGCGTTCCTCCACGTCGCCGCCGACAAAGCGCTGGAACAGGCCCGCGCGGTGGACGCCCGGCGCGCCGCAGGGGAGAAACTCGGCCCGCTGGCCGGGGTGCCCGTGGCGCACAAGGACGTGTTCACCACCAAGGACATGCCTACCACCGCGGCGTCGAAGATCCTCGAGGGCTGGCAGTCGCCCTACGACGCCACGGTCACGGAACGTCTCCGGGACGCCGGGCTCGTCATTCTCGGCAAGACCAACCTGGACGAGTTCGCCATGGGGTCCTCGACGGAGAACTCCGCCTACGGTCCCACCCGCAACCCGTGGGACACCGACCGGGTGCCCGGCGGGTCGTCCGGAGGCTCCTCTGCCGCAGTAGCCGCTTTCGAAGCCCCGCTGGCGACCGGAACCGACACCGGCGGCTCCATCCGGCAGCCCGCGGCTGTGTGCGGCCTCGTCGGCGCCAAACCCACCTATGGCACGTCGTCGCGCTACGGTCTGATCGCTTTCGCGTCCTCGCTCGACACGCCCGGGCCGATCGCCCGCAATGTCCTGGACGCGGCTCTGCTGCACGAGGCGTTCTCCGGGCACGACCCGCGCGACTCTACGTCGGTGAACGAGCCGGTGCCCCCGGTGGTGGAAGCGGCCCGACGCGCCGACGTTTCCGGAATGCGCATCGGCGTGGTCAAGGAGCTGTCCGGCGAGGGCTACCAGCCGGGTGTGATGCAGCGTTTCACCGAGGCTGTGGAGCTCTTCGAGTCGCTGGGCGCCAAGATCGTCGAAGTGTCCTGCCCGAGCTTCACCGCCGCGCTCGCGGCGTACTACCTCATCGCGCCCAGCGAGTGCTCGTCCAACCTGGCCCGCTTCGACGCCATGCGCTACGGCCTGCGGGTCGGCGACGACGGGACGCGGAGCGCCGACGAGGTGATGGCGCTGACCCGCGCCCAAGGGTTCGGTCCCGAGGTGAAGCGCCGCATCATCCTGGGCACCTACGCGCTGTCGAGCGGCTACTACGACGCCTACTACGGGTCGGCGCAGAAGGTGCGCACACTCATCAAACGGGACTTTGAAGCCGCGTTCCAGCAGGCTGACGTGCTGGTTTCGCCGACGACGCCGACTACGGCGTTCCGGCTGGGCGAGCGCATCGACGATCCGATGGCGATGTACCTGGCCGACCTGTGCACGATCCCGACGAACCTGGCGGGGAACGCTGCGCTGTCGGTGCCGTGCGGGCTCGCTCCGGAAGACAACATGCCGGTGGGCCTGCACATCATGGCGCCGACGCTGGCCGACGACCGCGCCTACCAGGCGGGTGCGGCCGTGGAGGCGGCCCTGCGGGACAAGTGGGGCGGCGACCTGCTGTCGCAGTGCGCCTACGCGGTCTAAACACGTCCTGAAGCCGCTGCAGCGCCTCCGGGAGCCTCCCGGAGGCGCTGTGTGTTGTGTGCGGGGCACGGCACCCCGCACACAGGAGGAAGGCCCCCGCCGCGGCTGCGGCAGGGGCCTTCGCGTCAGGTAGCGTCTCTCAGCAGAGCGGAGACGGATCAGGCGTCGTCAGCGTTGCTCTTGCGCTTGCGGGCCAGGTACATTGCGGCACCGCCACCGCCGACGGCGACGACCGCAGCGGCGATCAGACCGCCGAGCGCAGCACCGGTCACGGGCAGGCCGGGCTTGTCGTCAGCCGGAGGAGTGGGCTTCGGCGACTCCGTGGCAGGCGGGGTCTCGTCGTCGCCCGGGGTCGGGGTCTCGTCGTCACCCGGGGTCTCGTCATCGCCCGGGGTCTCGTCGTCACCCGGGGTCTCGTCATCGCCCGGGGTCTCGTCGTCCGAGGGGGCGGGAGCGGTCCAGGTGACCTTGACCTCAGCGCTGGCGGTGGTCTCGGCCTTGTCTGCGGTGATCAGGGTCTGGGTGGGCGGGTCGCCCTGCAGGCCCTTGAACAGGCGGCCGATCTCCACGGTCGCGGAGACGGAAGCGCTGACGGTGGCCTCGCCGTCCGCAGTGCCTTCCGGCACCAGCACGCTGAACTTGTCCTCGTTGCCGACCTCGGTGACCGGGTTGCCCTCGAGGTCAACGGTCTGGACGCCCTCCGGGCCGTTCAGGGTCAGCGGCACCGAGCTGGCGGTGGTGGAGACCGTGAACTCACCGATAAGGCCGCCGGACTCACCCGAAGCCTCGTTGGGGCTGATGGTCAGCGAGGCCGGAGCCTGCTGGATCTCGGTGGCGTTCTCGATGAGGTAGTTGTAGAGCTTCCAGACCTTCTTCGGGGTGCCCTTCTCCTTCAGGTTGACACCGTTGCTGAAGTGCCAGATCGCGGCCTGGGTGGCGGAGAGGGCGTCCTTGGCGGTGAGGTCCTTGATCCCGGTCCGCTCGCTGAGCTGGTCCGCGGAGAGCTCGGGGTAGGAGTTCTGGAGGATCCAGAGGACCTTGCCCGGCTGGGAGTTGGCGAACTCGCCCTCACCGGGGTATTCGCTCCAGTCCCCCTCCTCGTACTTCGCCTTGGACCGGATGGGGGTCTCGAAGTCGATGCAGTAGGCGGGGATCTTGGTGCCGTCGCTGAGGGTCAGCTGGAAGAGGACGGTGCCGACCGAACCGCGGTCGAACGACAGGGTGTGACCGCTCGCGACGTTGCCCGTGTACTGGGCGTCGGCACCACCGGAGTAGTGGTCAGCGAACGCGGGTGCGGCCGACATGCCGAAGGCGAGGAACGCGGCGGTCGCCGTACCGGCGACAGTGACCAGCGCGCGCCGCACACCGCGGGGTGTACGGGAGGAAGAGTCTGTGGTCAACAAGTCGTATCCCAGAGTTGTTGAGGGGGTGGACAGGCGATCCGACCGTGCGGGACGCCGCGTGCGGCCAGGGGTCGCACGGGGACCGCGTTTGAGGAAAGCAACTCGATCGTTGGTGCTTCGATGCGGGTGCCCGGTCGCAGCAGAGAGTGGACGTGTGGCGTCAGGCCGCTCACCAGACCACCGGCACCAAAGCCGCGGGGCGGTGGGTATCACCGCACGGCAGATAATAGCCGTCTTTATCCGATCTTTCTACGGTAGGAGAAAACCCCGGAAGTGCTTTTGGTTCTTGAGGTATCAACCATGAGGTGATATATGCACACAACCTTCCGCGGGTTTTTCTTTTCCCGCGGCGACCTGCGGTAATAGGAGTAATGAACCGGACATCTCCGGCGTGGGTCATCAATTTTTATGATGCCGGATAGTCTCCAGGGGAAGAGGACGCGCAGAACAGGTGTCCGGATTACCTAAAGTTGATGATTTTTCTGGGGAAAGCGGAAAGCTCTGGTCGGTCTCGGTCACCTCACTGTGTGTGCCGTCTCACGTGCGGGAAACGTCAGCGCCGCCTACGCCAGGTCACCAGGATCAGTACTGCGCCGAGGCCCAGCAGTGCCAGCGCGCCGGCCAGGACAGCACCCAGCCAGGTGCCGGTGAGGGGCAGGTCCGCTTCGATGCGCTTGTCCTCGGCGACGATCGGCGCGGCAGGCTCAGCAGGCGGCGTAGGGGCAGGCGCTGAGGCGGACTGCTCGGGGGCGGGGGCATCCGAGGGCGATCCGGAAGGAGACGCGGAGGCGGCGGAATCAGGCGCGTTCCAGCTCACGCGCGCCGCGACAGTCAGGGCAATGGTCGCCGTATCAGCGACGACCAAAGGCTGGGTCTGCACCCCGTCCTTACCCGTGTAGACCAGGCCGGGCAGGATTTCTGCCTGGTCGGTGCGCGCATACACGGTGGCCGTGCCCTCCTCGACGTCTGCGGGGAGCGCGAGGAGGATTTCATCGCCGTCACGGGCTTCAAAGACCGGGGAGCCGTCGGCGTCGACCAGCGCGGCTTCTCCAATCCCGTTCACGGTCAGCCGTACCGGTGCGTCACCCGTGGTGTGCACGGTCAGCGGGCCCAGCGAGGACGACGTCTCCCCGACGACCTCGGTCGGGACGAGCCCTAGCGGGGCGTCGGGTTCGGCTACGGGAGTCGCATGGTCCAGCAGGTACCGGTAGAGCGCGTGCACGTGTGCGGCACCGGAGTCCCCGAAACCAGGCGGACGCAACTGGATGCCGTTGCTGAAGTGCCAGATCGCCGCCTGGGTGCCCGCGATCGCCTGTTCGGCGCTCAGCCCGTCGATGCCGCTGTGCTCCGCCACTTCCTCCAACGGCAGCACAGGGTAGGAGTTGCGCACGATCCAGACGATCTTGCCGGCGTGGGCGGCCCCCGGAAGCTGCGGCCACTCCGCCATGGTGTAGGCAGCCGTGTAGTCGACGTTGCGGCTGACGTCCACGCAGTAGGCGGCCACCGTCGTGTCGTCGTCCACTCGGAGTTCGAACAGCGTGGTGGTGGCGGATTCCCCGTTGGTGAAGTGGACGTTCTCGCCAGGGGTCCCGTTGCGGTCGACACGTGCAATAGACGTGGACTCCGCGGCCGCGGGAAGCGAAGGCCCCCAGCAGGCGAGGAGGATGGCTGCGGTGGCGGCGCACAGTCCGGATCGCACGCGGGACAGCAGACTCGGCACGATGTCTTCCAGGCGAAAACAGCGGGTGGCGGGGAAGTGGCTCCCGGCGCGAGCTCAGGGCTGGCTGGCGCGGGGTCGGAACGGTCGAAGGAAAGCCTAACCTCTGGGGCGGGACCCGCTGGCGGTCCCGGCGAAACCGCTGAACAATCGTACGCTTCCCGTAATATCCCAGAAGCCTTCGCCGATGCGGCCCTAAAAAGTCATCCCTGTGTTCGGCCCTCGGTAGGCTCGGAAGGTGCCCGTCGGTGCGCTGCCCGGACGGCGGGCCACGAGGTGCTCAACGACAAGTGACCTGTTCGGTGGGGCAGCACCGGACGGGAACGGTTCGAAACGAAAAACAACGGAAGCGGGTTGTGCGGCGATGGGTAGCGCGGTGACGAGTGACCACTCCGCCAAGGGCGGTGCTACGGCGCTGATGCCCTACGACGAGGTACTGCGCGGGTACGAGCCGGTACTGGGATTGGAGACCCACGTCGAGCTGGGTACCCGCTCGAAGATGTTCTGCTCCTGCGCCACTACTTTCGGCGCCGAACCGAACACCCAGGTGTGCCCGGTGTGCCTGGCGCTGCCGGGTGCGCTGCCGGTGGTCAACAGCGCGGCAGTGGAGAGCGCGATCCGGCTCGGTCTTGCGCTGAACTGCTCTATCGCCGAGTGGTGCCGGTTTGCCCGGAAGAACTACTTCTATCCGGACATGCCGAAGAACTACCAGATCTCGCAGTACGACGAGCCGCTCTGCTACGACGGGTACCTCGACGTCACGGTGGACACCCCGGAAGGGCCGCGCGAGTTCCGGATCGGTATCGAGCGCGTCCACATGGAGGAGGACACCGGTAAGACGTCGCACGTGGGCGGGGCTGACGGCCGGATCCACGGCGCCGAGTACTCCACCGTCGACTACAACCGCGCGGGGATTCCGCTGCTGGAGATCGTCACCAAGCCGATCGAGGACGCCGGGGAGTGGGCTCCCCAGGTGGCCCGCGCCTATGTACGGGAGCTGCGTGACCTGATCCGCGCCCTGGGGATCTCCGACGTGCGCATGGAGGAGGGTTCGCTCCGCTGCGACGTCAACGTTTCGCTGAAGCCGCGCGGGAGCACGGAGTGGGGCACCCGGACTGAGACGAAGAACGTCAACTCGCTGCGTTCGATCGAGCGGGCGGTCCGCCACGAGATCGAACGGCAGGGCGGGGTCCTGTCCGCGGGCGGCCGCGTCGTGCAGGAGACCCGGCACTTCCAGGAGAGCACGGGAACCACTGTGGCGGGGCGCAGCAAGGAGGAGGCGCAGGACTACCGCTACTTCCCCGACCCTGACCTGGTGCCGGTCGCGCCCGACCGCGAATGGGTGGAGCAGCTCCGCGCCACCCTGCCGGAACTGCCTTCCGCGAAGCGGCGCCGGCTCAAGGCCGAATGGAACCTGACCGACAAGGAGCTGCAGGACCTCGTCAATGCGAACGCGGTCGACCTGGTCGAGCAGACTGTTGCCGCGGGCGCTCCCCCGGCTGAGGCGCGCAAGTGGTGGTTGAACGACCTGTCGCGGCGGGCCACGGAGACCGGTGTGGAGCTGAGCGAGCTGCCGATCACCCCGGCCCAGGTCGCCCGGGTCGTGGAGCTGGTTGCCGAGGGGTCGCTCACCAACAAGCTGGCCCGGCAGGTGGTCGACGGGGTGCTCGCAGGAGAAGGCGAGCCGGACGAGGTGGTGGAAGCCCGCGGGCTGCGGGTGGTCAGCGACGACGCTGCCCTGGGCGCGATCGTCGACCAGGCGATCGCGAACAACGCGGACGCCGCCGAGAAGGTCCGCAACGGCAAGATCGCCGCGGTGGGCGCCCTGGTCGGTGCGGTCATGCGGGAGACCAAGGGCCAGGCGGACGCGGGACGGGCACGGCAGCTCATCCTGGAGCGGCTGGGGGTCTCGGGCTGACGGAGGAGTGCTACGGCACGGGCCTCCACCGGGGATGACAGACATGTTGATCACCGAGAGTGATCAACATGTCACATATTCTCGCTATGCTCTCAACCTCCCCGTGACCTTGGTTGACTAGCGTGAGACAACCTGAAGAAGCCGTGAGAAGACCTCGCACCCCTATCGGGAGCGTGGTCTGCCTGGCCCCGCGGCCTTCGGGTGCGCAAGGTCGGGAGAGAGCGACGCAAGCCCGGCAGACCACCTGGACGTAGGTCCTGTCAGTGCACCGGGGCGCATCCCGGGACGTGAGCCCGAAGGACTCCACTGCCGTCAACGGAGGGGTGCCCATGGCTGCGGTCAACACCACCAGGAAAAGCCTCCGCAGAAGCGGAAGCGCCCTTCAGGGAGCCCTCCAGGCGAGGAGGGCGCCATGAAGGGCGGGACACGGGTATGGCTGAGCGCGATCCTGGGCTTGTTCATGAGCTACGTGTTGGGCACCCTCGTCCGTGTCGGTGAGGTGCCCTTGACTGTATGGGCGGGGACGTGGCCCACAGCGGTGGCGGCCGCAGGAGCGGCAGCTGCACTGCTCTACGCTGCCCGCGCCCGGATGCGCGTCGAGGGTGCGGACGGCGACGTCCCGGACAGTGCCGGGGCGCTGCGGCTGTTCGGGTTCGCTGCCCTGGCCTGGTGTGCGGGGTCAATCACTTACGGGGTCACCGGCCTCCTCAACGCGGGCGCGTTCTCACTGACCTTCGGCGACCTGTTCTCCCTGGTGGCGCTGCCCCTGTTCACGGTGGGCTTCCTGCGGTTCGCGCCGCTGCCGCGACGCCCCCGGGCCCTGGTCCGGCATGTCACAGACAGCTACGTGTGCGCCGCCGCGGTGTTCAGCACCGTGTGGCTGGTGCTCTTCCAACCGCTCTACCAGGAGCTGGGCGGCAATGCGGGGGCCATGGCGTTCGCGCTGGTCTATCCGGTCACGGACATCGCCGTGGTGTGCCTGCTGGCGCCCCTGGTCCTCACCTCACCGCACAGCACCCGGCGCGCGGTGCTGCTCGCGATGGGCGCGTTCGTCACCATCTGCGCTGCCGACCTCATCGGGGCGGTGGGCCGACTGTCCGGGGAGGCGGTCGCGGGAGGAATCGAGTACCCGGTGCGGCTGCTGGGCTTCCTGCTGCTGGGCGCGATCCCGGCAGTGGTGAAGCGGAAGCCGGGAACGGCGCCCCGGCGGATCACCGGACGCGGCCTCTACCGGGTCGCCCCGGAGATCGCCGCGGTCACCGCGTTGAGCACGGCGGCCGTGGTCATCACCATTGCCGGGCTGCGCGCGGAAGGCATCGCCCCGGTGCTCCCGCTCACCGCGGGATCCGCGGTCCTCGTCCTCCTGGTGCGCATGGTCGGCTTGATGGACGAGACCACCGTCTTGGCGCGAATCGTGCAGACCCGGGAGCGACACCTGCACGATCTGGCGGAGCACAGCGGCGACATCATCGTGATCCTGGAAGAGGACTGCCGGATCTGCTACATGAGCCCGGGGGCGGGCGCCATGTTCGGGTACCGCGACGGCGATCCGCTGCTCGCGGAGCCGGTCACGTCGCTCGTCCACCCCGAGGACCTGCCCGACTTGGCCGCTGCCGCCGCCGAGCTGCGGAACGGGGCGGAGAGCGCGCGGGTGCGCGCCCGGGTGCGTGCCGCCGACGGCACCTGGCGGCACACCACGTCCACCGTCTCGGTATACGAACGCCCCGGTGAGCCGGTCCGGTTCCTGTTGACCACGCGCGACATCAGCGCCCAGGTGGAGCTGCAGAAGCAGGTCGACCACCTGACTTTCCACGACGGGGTGACCGGGCTGCCGAACCGCGCCTACCTCGAAGAGCGGGTCCGGGAGGTGCTGAGCGGGCACGCTGAGGCGGAGGGCGGCCGGGAACAGCCGGAGGTCGCCGTCATTTTCCTGGACCTGGACGGGTTCACCGCGGTCAACGACTCTGCGGGGCACGCGTTCGGCGACTACCTGCTCGCCCAGGTCGGACACCGGCTGCGCGCAGTTTTGGACACGGGTGACACGCTGGCCCGGTGGGGCAGCGACGAGTTCGTGGCGCTGGTGGAGGACCGTCCGCGGGCCGACAGCGTGGTCGACTTGGCCGAGCGGATGATCCAGGTGATCGAGGGCGAGCCTTTCCCGGTGGCGGACCGCGACGTGATCGTGACCGCCAGCGTGGGGGTCGCGTTCGCGGAGCCGGGGATCGACGGGGCGGAGCTGCTGCGCAACGCGGACATGGCGATGGCGCGGGCCAAGGAGCACGGCGGCGGCCGCGTCGAGGTGTACGCGGCGCACATGCACGCCCAGGTGGTGGAGCGGCTCGAACTGCAGACCGAGCTGCGGCAGGCGCTCGCGGAGCACGCGTTTGTCCTGGAGTACCAGCCGGTCGTCAGCTTGGAGACTTCCCAGGTGACCGCGGTGGAGGCGCTCGTGCGGTGGCGGCGGGCGGACGGGTCGCTCGTGCCCCCGGAGGAGTTCCTCGGCCCTGCTGAGGAGTCGGGGCTCATCGTCCCGCTGGGCGAGTGGATCCTGCGGGAGGCCTGCCAGAAGGTCGCGGTGTGGCGCGCCACGACAGGGTTGGACATCGGCTTGTCAGTGAACGTGTCGGCCCGGCAGGTGCTCTCCGCGGGGTTCGTGCAGAGCGTGGAGGAAGTGCTCGCGGAGAGCGGGCTCAACGCGGAAGCGCTGACCGTGGAGGTCGACGAGGAGGTCCTGCTGGAGAACCCGGTGGTCGCGGCGGAGCACCTCACCAAGCTGCGCGAGCTGGGGGTCCGGCTGGCCGTGGACGACTTCGGGATGGGCCACGCGTCCCTGTCCCATTTGCGGCGGCTGCGCGTGGACGAGATCAAGATCGACCCGTCGTTCGTCCGAGACTTGGACGCCGATGAGACGGTGACCCTGTTGACGCGGACTCTCATCCGCCTGGGCCAGGACCTGGGGGTGCAGGTGGTCGCTGAGGGGATCGAACACCCGTGGCAGTTGCGGCGGCTGCGGGAGATGGGGTGCGCCTACGGCCAGGGGTTCCTGGTGGGACGGCCGATGGACGCTGCCGGGGTGGAAGCCTTGGTGGGCGGCGAAACGAACGCCGCCGCGCTGTGAGATTCCCGGCACAGTCCGTCCACGGCGGCCGGAGAATGCCGGCGCTTACCCCAAGAAAGTCCAGGTCAGACGGGTGTGGGGGAGAGGGTGCCCATCAGGCGCCCCCGGTTCGAATAGCGGAGTGTGTATCTCACATTGTGAGACGAATGGGCGTTCTGTTTGACGTGACACCCTCAGCTCGGTCATTGTTGTTGACGTGCAGAGCAACTTTCTGATTCTCGTACTTGGTCAGCGCGCAGCCCGCTGACCGAGTCGACGCTGCGCGCTCCCCTCAACCGCTACGCGGTGGGGGTTTTTTTGTTGCCAGTCACGCGTTACCCGCCCTCTCCGAAGGATCTAGTGATGACCGAGCAGATGACCGGAGCCCAATCGCTCATCAGGGCGCTGGAGCATGTCGGCGTCGATGTCGTGTTCGGAATCCCTGGGGGGGCGATCCTCCCCGCCTACGACCCGCTGTACGACTCCACCAAGGTGCGCCACATCCTCATGCGCCACGAGCAGGGGGCCGGGCACGCAGCCGAAGGATATGCCTACGCCACGGGACGACCAGGGGTGTGTATCGCCACCAGTGGCCCCGGCGCGACCAACCTGGTGACCCCGCTTGCAGACGCCTACATGGACTCGGTCCCCGTGGTCGCGATCACCGGGCAGGTGGCCAGCCCGGCGATCGGCACCGACGCGTTCCAGGAAGCCGACATCTGCGGCATCACCATGCCGATCACCAAGCACAACTTCCTGGTCCGGGACCCCTCCAAGATCGCCAGCACCATCGCCGAGGCCTTCCACATCGCCTCCACCGGCCGTCCTGGCCCGGTCCTCGTGGACATCGCCAAGGACGCGCTGCAAGCACAGACCCGCTTCGAATGGCCGCAACGGCCCGAACTGCCCGGCTACCGCCCCGTCACCAAACCGCACGGTAAGCAGGTGCGGGAGGCGGCACGGCTGATCGCCGAAGCCAAACGCCCCGTGCTCTACGTCGGCGGCGGAGTGTTCAAATCGGGTGCGTCCAAAGAACTGCGTGTACTGGCTGAACTGACAGGGATTCCGGTCGTCACCACCCTCATGGCACTGGGCACCTTCCCCAGCAGCCATCCCCAGAACCTCGGCATGCCGGGAATGCACGGCACCGTCGCCGCGGTCGGCGCCCTGCAGCGCGCCGACCTGATCGTGGCGCTGGGCGCCCGGTTCGATGACCGGGTCACCGGCAAGCTCAGCTCGTTCGCCCCCCACGCCACCATCGTGCACGCCGACATCGACCCGGCCGAGATCTCCAAGAACCGGTACGCCGACGTGCCGATCGTGGGCGACTGCCGGGAGGTCATCGCGGATCTGATCGTGGCGGTCCGTGCCGACCAAGCCGCCGGACGCCAGGGCGACTACACCGCGTGGTGGGAGCAGCTCAACCGAATGCGCGAGACCTACCCGCTGGGCTACACCGAGCCGGAGGACGGTTCGCTCGCCCCCCAGTACGTGATCAAGCGCATCGGCCAGATCGTCGGCCCCGACGCCACCTACGTCGCCGGAGTGGGCCAGCACCAGATGTGGGCTGCCCAGTTCATCGACCACCAGCGTCCCGGCTCCTTCGTCAACTCGGGCGGCGCCGGAACGATGGGCTTCGCCATCCCCGCGGCCCTCGGCGCCAAGGTCGGCGACCCCGATCGGGTCATCTGGGCGATCGACGGCGACGGCTGCTTCCAGATGACCAACCAGGAGCTGGCCACCTGCGCGATCGAAGGCATCCCGATCAAGGTTGCGGTGATCAACAACGGCAACCTCGGTATGGTCCGCCAGTGGCAGACCCTGTTCTACGACGGCCGCTACTCCAACACCAACCTGCACACCGCGCCCACCCCCGAAGACGGGAAGGTGCGCATTCCGGACTTCGTCCGCCTCGCAGAGGCGTACGGTTGTGTCGGGCTGCGTTGCGACCGCGCAGAAGACGTGGACGCCACCATCGAGAAAGCCATGGCCATCAACGACGTGCCCGTGGTGATCGATTTCACGGTCCACCACGACGCAATGGTCTGGCCGATGGTCCCGGCTGGAGTCAGCAACGACGACATCCAGTACGCGCGCGACATGGCGCCTGAATGGGACGACGAGGAAGAATAGGAGAGGTTGACGAATGAGTCTGCACACGCTGTCCGTCCTGGTGGAGGACACGCCTGGAGTGCTCGCTCGCGTAGCCTCCCTGTTCTCCCGTCGCGGCTTCAACATCCACTCCCTCACGGTGGGACCCACCGAATATGAGGGGCTGTCCCGCATGACAATCGTGGTCAACTGCGACCGCCATCCCCTGGAGCAGGTGACCAAGCAGCTCAACAAGCTGGTCAACGTCATCAAAATCGTCGAGATGGACCCCGAGGCGTCGGTGCGTCGGGAACTGCTGCTCATCAAGGTCAAAGCCGATTCGAGCAACCGTTCCCACGTGCTGGAGACGGCCCAGTTGTTCCGCGCCAACGTCGTCGACGTGAACCCGGACGTGGTGGTCATCGAGGCCACCGGGCAACCGGAGAAGCTCCAAGCGCTGATCCGTAACCTGGAGCCGTTCGGGATCAAGGAACTAGTGAAGTCGGGAGTGGTGGCTCTCGGCCGCGGTCCCAGGTCCATCACTGACCGGTCGCTGCGCGTGGTCGAGCGCAGCGCCTGACCCTGTATCCCGGGGATTCCCGCCGGGGATTCCACAAGTCCCGGCGCGGCGGCGTCCGGCCCGGTTCCGCCCGTCGCGTCGTACGGACGACAGATCTCTCAGCAAGGAGTTAAGCCGAAGTGGCAGCACAGATGTACTACGACGACGACGCAGACCTGAATATCATCCAGGGGCGTACCGTCGCCGTCATCGGCTATGGCAGCCAGGGGCACGCGCACGCGCTGTCGTTGCGGGATTCCGGCGTCGACGTGCGGGTCGGGCTCCCCGAGAGCTCGAAGAGCCGGGCCAAGGCCGAAGAGGACGGCCTGCGGGTCGTCACACCGGCGGAGGCGGCCCAGGAAGCCGACCTCATCATGATCCTGGTGCCCGACCACATCCACCGCGACCTGTACGCCAACGAGATCGCCCCGCACCTCAACGAGGGCGACGCGCTGTTCTTCGGGCACGGTTTCAGCATCCGCTACGGCCTCATCACCCCGCCGGAGGGTGTGGACGTGGCGATGGTCGCCCCCAAGGGCCCGGGCCACCTGGTGCGCCGCCAGTTCGAGGCCGGCCGCGGCGTTCCCGTGCTGGTCGCCGTGGAGAAGGACGCCTCCGGTTCGGCCTGGGACCTGGCCCTCTCCTACGCCAAGGCCATCGGCGGCACCCGCGCCGGTGCGCTGAAGACCACCTTCAAGGAAGAGACCGAGACCGACCTGTTCGGCGAGCAGGCCGTGCTCTGCGGCGGCGTTTCCGAGCTGATCAAGGCCGGCTTCGCCACCCTGGTCGAGGCGGGCTACCAGCCTGAGGTGGCCTACTTCGAGTGCCTGCACGAGATGAAGCTCATCGTCGACCTCATGTACGAGGGCGGCATCTCCAAGATGTACTGGTCGGTGTCGGACAACGCCGAGTACGGCGGCTACACCCGGGGTCCGCGCGTCATCACCGAGTCCACCCGCGAGGAGATGCGCAAGATCCTCCAGGAGGTCCAGGACGGCACCTACGCCAAGGAGCTGGTGGAGGAGTTCGACAAGGGCCGTCCGAACTTCCTCAAGCGGCGTGAGGCCGAGCAGGGCGAGCAGATCGAGAAGGTCGGCACTGAGCTGCGCTCGCTGATGAGCTGGCTGAAGAACTGATCCGGCTACGGCAGTCGCTCACGGGTCCCGGGTGTGTGACACTCCGGGACCCTCCTCGCGTGGAGGGGTGGTCCACACCAATCCCGGGACAGGGGGTCGGTTAAGCTGGATTCCTGTCACGGTAGAGCCACCCAGCGCTAGACTTCTCCTCGTTCTGGCGCCTGGCCGGAGCCGACGCCGGCAATGTCGTGGCTGCGACCGCAGTCGAACCCACACGCACTCCCTCTAAGGAATTCGTTGTGCCCAAGCCAGTCGTCCTGGTCGCGGAAGAACTTTCGCCCGCAGGAATCGCGCTGTTGGAAGAGGACTTTGAAGTCCGCCACGTCAACGGCGCCGACCGTTCCCAGCTCCTTCCCGCGCTCGCCGGAGTCGACGCGCTGATCGTGCGCAGCGCCACCAAAGTGGACGCTGAGGTGCTGGCCGCGGCGCCCTCCCTCAAGGTTGTGGCGCGTGCGGGCGTCGGACTGGACAACGTGGATGTCGAGGCCGCCACCAAGGCGGGCGTGCTCGTCGTCAACGCGCCCACCTCCAACATCATCAGTGCAGCGGAACAGGCCATCAACCTGCTCTTGGCCACGGCCCGCAACACTGCTGCTGCCCACGCGGCCCTCGTGCGCGGCGAGTGGAAGCGTTCCAAGTACACCGGCGTCGAACTGTACGACAAAACCGTCGGCATCGTGGGCCTGGGACGGATCGGCGTGCTCGTCGCCCAGCGGCTCCAGGCGTTCGGCACCAAGCTGATCGCCTACGACCCCTTCGTGCAGCCTGCCCGGGCCGCGCAGCTGGGGGTGGAGCTCGTCGAGCTCGACGAGCTGCTGGAGCGCAGCGACTTCATCACGATCCACCTGCCCAAGACGAAGGACACGATCGGCCTGATCGGCGAGGAAGAGCTGCGCAAGGTCAAGCCGACGGTCCGGATCATCAACGCTGCGCGCGGCGGGATCGTGGACGAGACGGCCCTCTACCACGCGCTCAAGGAAGGTCGTGTGGCCGGCGCTGGGCTGGACGTGTTCGCCAAGGAGCCTTGCACGGACAGCCCGCTGTTCGAGCTGGAGAACGTGGTGGTGGCTCCGCACCTGGGGGCCAGCACGCACGAGGCGCAGGAGAAGGCCGGGACCCAGGTGGCCCGGTCCGTCAAGCTTGCGCTCGCCGGCGAGTTCGTGCCGGACGCGGTCAACATCCAGGGCAAGGGCGTGGCCGAGGACATCAAGCCGGGGCTGCCGCTGACGGAGAAGCTCGGCCGTATCCTCGCCGCGCTCGCCGACGGTGCGATCACCCGGGTCGAGGTGGAGGTCCGGGGCGAGATCGTCGCCCACGACGTCAAGGTGATCGAGCTGGCCGCGCTCAAGGGCCTCTTCACGGACATCGTGGAAGAGGCTGTGACCTACGTGAACGCGCCTCTGGTAGCCAAGGAGCGCGGTATCGAGGTGAGCCTGACCACCGAGGAGGAGAGCCCCGACTGGCGCAACGTCATCACGGTGCGGGCCATCCTCTCCGACGGCCAGCGCGTGTCGGTCTCGGGCACGCTGACCGGGCCGCGCCAGTTGGAGAAGCTTGTCGAGGTCAACGGCTACACCATGGAGATCGCGCCCAGCGAGCACATGGCGTTCTTCTCCTACCACGACCGTCCCGGTGTGGTCGGCGTAGTCGGCCAACTGCTCGGACAGGCGCAGGTGAACATCGCCGGCATGCAGGTCAGCCGGGACAAGGAGGGCGGTGCGGCGCTGATCGCGCTGACCGTGGACTCGGCGATCCCCGACGAGACCCTCGAGACGATCTCCAAGGAGATCGGCGCCGAGATCAGCCGCGTGGACTTGGTTGACTGACCGGCAGCAGCGTGCCAGGGCCCGCTCCTTCGGAGGGGCCCTTTTCTTATGCCGGGCATCAGGGTGCTTTGTCCGGTATGGCGCTATTTTCCGGGCCCTGGACCGCCCTTTTAGTTGGGCGTCCGATATTCTGTCTTCCTAGCAGATAGCGTTGCGTGCCTGCTGGGCGACGGACCACGAGAACCGCCCGCGGCGCGAACGGTGTGCCACTACCTCACCCAGGACGTTGGCACTGCGGACCGGTCAGGTGATCCCACCGGAGGCGTTGTCACGCCGGACCCGGCCCCACTCCTCAAGCCCGGGAGTCCGGCTTCTCCACGCTCACCCATCGGGGCGTATGCCTGAACCCGATGGGTTCCCGGATCAGGAATCGAGGACTGACCATGGACGAAACCACGACTGCTGAAGCCAACGAGGCACGCGAAGCCGTGCAGCGCGCCCTGGACCGTCGGGACAACGGCGGCCCCACCGGCCACTGAGGGCCCGGTCCGTGCGCGGCCGACTCCCACTGGGCGGCGCGCCCTCCACCCGGGGGAAGGGTGCTGACCTCACCGACAACCCGCCTGCTTCGGTACTCTTGTCTCATCCCTGTTGTCGCTCGTCTCAACTCATGAGACACCGGGTCGCGTGTCCGCCGCTGGGAACCCGGCGTGTCGGCCGCACCGTGAAGACACCATCAGACTGAAGGCAGGCAAGGCTCCCTATGTCCGCTCGTACTGTGAAGCTGGCCGTGATCCCCGGTGACGGCATCGGGCCCGAAGTCGTTGCCGAAGGGCTCAAGGTCCTCTCCGCCGTCGCCCCCCGGCACGGACTCACCCTCGACACCACCGAGTACGAGTTGGGTGCCCAACGGTGGCATGCCACCGGTGAGGTCCTGCCGGACGCGGTCGAGGAGGAGCTGCGCCAGCACGACGCCATCCTCCTTGGAGCGGTCGGCGACCCCACGGTGCCCAGTGGAGTCCTGGAGCGTGGCCTGTTGCTGCGGTTGCGCTTCAACTTCTCGCACTACGTCAACCTGCGGCCGGTCCGGCTCTACCCGGGGGTGACCACCCCGCTGGCCGGTGTCGCACCCGAAGACATCGACATGCTGGTCGTGCGCGAGGGAACTGAGGGCCCCTACGCCGGCATGGGAGGCGTGCTGCGCAAGGGCACCCCCCACGAGATCGCCACCCAGGACAGCGTCAACACTCGTCTCGGTGTGGAACGCGTCGTCCGCTACGCCTTCGCCAAAGCCGCTGAGCGTCCCTGTCACAAGCTCACCCTGGTCCACAAGGACAACGTGCTGACCTACGCCGGCGAACTGTGGCAGCGCGTGGTCCGCGAGGTCGGCGCCGAATACCCCCAGGTCGAAGTCGACTACCTGCACGTCGACGCAGCCACCATGTTCTTCGTGACCCAGCCGCGGCGCTTTGACGTGGTGGTCACCGACAACCTCTTCGGCGACATCATCACCGACCTCGGCGCGGCCGTGGCCGGCGGTATCGGCCTGGCCGCTAGTGGCAACATCAACCCCGAGGGCGACTTCCCCAGCATGTTCGAGCCGGTGCACGGATCCGCACCCGACATCGCAGGACAGGGCAAGGCTGACCCCACGGCGACTATCCTGTCTGTCTCCCTCATGCTGGAACACCTGGGCTACGCCGACGCAGCAGCACAAATCGACCAGGCGGTAGCCGAGGACCTGCAGGAACGTGCTAAGAACGGTGGAGTCCGCTCCACCACCCAGATTGGCGACGACATCGCTCAGCGAGTAGCGGAGCAGGGCTAGGCGGACACCACCGCTCATGCCCTGCTGTTCACGCGCGGCGCGGCTGAGCACCAGTACCCCTTGATGCGACGGGCGCGCCCATGGCGCGCCCGTCGCCGTGTCCACGGTTTTGGGTCTGGCTCTGGCTCCGGGTGCGTCGTTTCCGTCACACTAGAGTCCTCGGGACGGCAGCGTCGCCGTTCCGACGTATCCGAGAGGATCGGCAGCACATGAGCAACGGCACCACCACAAGCGGGTTGACGTTCGATATTCGACTCTCCACCGAGCGGAAGACCCCGCAGGAGCGAGAGGCGATCCTGGAAAACCCCGGGTTCGGCAAAGTGTTCACCGACCACATGGTGACCATCCGCTACACCGCAGACCGCGGCTGGCACGATGCCCGACTCGAGCCCTACGGGCCGCTGTCGCTGGACCCGGCCACCTCAGTCCTGCACTACGCCCAGGAGATCTTCGAAGGGCTCAAAGCGTACCGCCACCCCGACGGCAGCATCGCCTGCTTCCGGCCGGAAGCCAACGCCGCACGGTTCAACTCCAGTGCGAAGCGCATGGCGATGCCGGAACTTCCCGAAGAACTGTTCCTGGGGGCGATCGACACCCTGCTCACCTACGACGGCGACTGGGTCCCCACCCAGGCTGACACCAGCCTGTACCTGCGCCCCTTCATGATCTCCACCGACGTCGGCCTGGGCGTCAACAGCCCGTCCAGCAGCTACCTGTTCGTGCTGATCGCTTCCCCGTCCGGCGGCTACTTCGCCAACGGGGTCAAACCGGTCACCGTGTGGCTGTGCGAGGACTACACGCGGGCTGCGCCCGGCGGAACCGGTGCGGCCAAGTTCGGCGGCAACTACGCGGCCAGCTTCCTGGCCCAGGCCCAAGCCGTCGAACAGGGCTGCGACCAGGTCGTCTGGCTGGACGCAGTGGAACACCGCTGGGTGGAGGAGATGGGCGGCATGAACCTCTTCTTCGTCTTCGGTTCCGGAGAGAACGCCCGCCTCCTCACCCCTGAACTGACCGGCACCCTCCTGCCCGGCATCACCCGTGACTCGCTGCTGAAGCTCGCCCCCGACCTCGGCTACCCGGTGGAAGAGGGGCGGATTTCTACCGACGAGTGGCGGGAGGCCGCGGCCAGTGGAGAGCTCACCGAGGTGTTCGCCTGCGGTACTGCCGCCGTCATTACCCCCGTCTCGCACGTGAAGAGTCGGCAGGGCGAGTTCCAGATCGGTGACGGCACCCCCGGCCCCATCACCATGCGCCTGCGGGAGGAGCTCGTCGGCCTGCAGTACGGCACCCGCCCCGACTCCCACGGCTGGATCCGCAAGTTCGGCCGCTAATGGGCGCGGGTGAGCGAACCGGCCATAAGCCCAGCACACCGGTGTGACGATCCTGGGGTTTCCCGAGCTACCCCCGCTCGGGAAACCCCAGGTGCATGTGGGGCCTGGGTGCACCCAGAGAACAAGATGTGGCACACTTGGTGCTATGCCGCCTCAGGCGATCATTATCGTGAGGCGCGCTGGCTGAAACGGACCCCGCCAGCGCGCAGACCTCTCGTGTCCACGAGAGGTCTTTTTTGTTGGCGGGAGCGGGTCGGCCACCAGGTGACACAGACCAGACCCGGGAGTTCCCACATGCTGGACGACAGTTTCCACGTATTCGACACGACCCTGCGTGACGGCGCTCAGCGCGAAGGCATCAACTTCACCGTCGCCGACAAACTTGCGGTCGCGAAGCTGCTCGACGAGTTCGGTGTGGGTTTCATCGAGGGCGGCTGGCCCGGCGCGAATCCGAAGGACACAGAATTCTTCCGACGGGCCCAAACAGAACTGTCCCTCAAACATGCGCAGCTCACCGCGTTCGGCTCGACCCGGCGGGCGGGAACCACGGCTGCGAAGGACCCCCAGGTGCTCGCGTTGCGCGACTCCGGGGCGCCCGTCGTCACCCTCGTGGCGAAGAGCGACGACCGGCACGTCGAACTGGCGCTGCGCACCACGCTCGAGGAGAACCTCGAGATGATCGCGGACACGGTCTCCTTCCTGCTGGGCCAGGGACAGCGCGTCTTCGTTGACTGCGAGCACTTCTTTGACGGGTACCGGCACAACCCCGAATACGCACTCCGTGTGGTGCGCACCGCGGCCGAGGCGGGGGCCTCCGTGGTGGTGCTGTGCGACACCAACGGCGGCATGCTGCCGTCCGACGTCTTCCAGATCGTCAGCGAAGTCCGCGAAGCCACCGGGGCCCGGCTGGGCATCCACGCCCAGGACGACTCGGGGTGCGCCGTGGCCAACACGCTGGCCGCGGTCGACGCGGGCGCCACCCACGTCCAGTGCACCGCCAACGGGTACGGGGAGCGGGTCGGCAACGCCAACCTGTTCTCGGTCGTCCCCGCCTTGGTGCTCAAACGCGGCCGCAATGTGCTGCCCGAAGGCTGCCTGCGCGAGATGACCCGGGTGTCCCAGGCTATCGCCGAGATCGCGAACATCGCTCCAGCCACCCACCAGCCCTACGTCGGCATCTCCGCCTTCGCCCACAAGGCCGGGCTGCACGCTTCTGCGATCAAGGTGGACCCGGACCTCTACCAGCACATCGACCCGGCGCTGGTCGGCAACGACATGCGCATGCTGGTCTCCGACATGGCCGGGCGGGCCTCGGTGGAGCTGAAGGCGAAAGAGCTCGGCGTGGACTTGTCCGGCGACCGCGAGACCCTGGGCCGGATCGTGGAGCGGGTCAAGGACATGGAGATGGCCGGGTACAGCTTCGAAGCGGCCGACGCCTCCTTGGAGCTGCTGCTGCGCGAAGAGATCGGCCAGCCGGTGCGGTACTTCGAAGTGGAGTCGTGGCGCACTATCTCCGAGCGGCGCCCCGACGGGTCCAGCGCCAGCGAGGCCACGGTGAAGCTCTACGTCAAGGGTGAGCGGGTGGTGGCAACCGGGGAAGGCAACGGTCCGGTCAACGCCCTGGACCGGGCACTGCGCTCGGCGCTGGAGAGCGTCTACCCCGACCTGGCCACGATGGAACTAGTCGACTACAAGGTCCGCATCCTGGAGGGCACGTCCGGAACGGACGCGGTCACCCGGGTGCTCATCGACTGCAGTGACGGGCAGGGCGAGTGGACGACGGTCGGAGTGGGTGAGAACGTCATCGAGGCGTCGTGGACGGCGCTGGAGCAGGCCCTCACCTACGGGCTGCTGCGCCGCGGCTACACCCAGCAGTGACGTGGCGGGCAGCCGGGACAGGGCGCTGCCCGGCTGCCCTTGCCGCGCGGGCGGCCCCTGACCCTGGTCAGGGGCTCACCCACCCGTTCTTCTCACACCCCTGCAGCCCGAACGTCTGCTGCTGCATGACTGGCGCGGGTTCCCCGGGGGCAGGGCAGTCCACGTGGCCGTAGCCGAGCGCGTGGCCGACTTCGTGGTTGATGACGTAGGCGCGGTAGGTCTCCAGGTCGCCGTCGAAGTGCGGCACGCCGGACACCCAGCGGTTCTGGTTGATCATCGCGCGTTCCCCGGAGAAGCAGGAGACGTAGCCGTTGGTCTGCAGTGGCGCGCACTGCTGGTCTACGGTCTCGGGGGAGGCGAGGGTGACCCGGAAGTCCACTGGTTCTTCGTCGACCCGCTGGAAGGCCAGCGTGCCGTCGTGGGTCCAGCTTCGGGGGTCGCTGAGCACGTGCTCGACCGCTGCAGCGAAGTCGGCGGGGTCTCCGGGAAGCCCTTCTTCGACCTCCACCAGGTAGCGCAGGAGCGTGCCTTCGCCGACGACCTCCCCGTCACCTTCGACGACCCGCAGTTCTCCGCTTGCGCTGGGCACCTCTTCGACCACGGAGCGCAGCAGTGGGGGTACCGGGGACGGCGAGGGCTCCGGCGTCATGGGAGAACTGCTGCCCTGCGAGGTGGCGGGGACCACGGATGCCGGGTCCGACGGTTCCCACGGGAGCACGTTGGCCGAGACCATCCCCACGCCTGACAGCGCGACAATCAGCCCCGCGATAGTCCCCACTGGCAGTTGACGCCGTCGATGTCGACCGGTACGGCGTGGTCGTCCTGCCTTCTGCGCAGTCATGGACACGATCGGCCTTTCTCAAGAATCGCAAATTCCATCATTGCAGATCAAAAGGGGTGCGGGGGAGAAGAAAAGGGATGAAGGGGGTGGGCGGCCCCCGGTGAAGAACCGAGGGCCGCACCGGGATCAGTCCTGGGCCTGGACGTGCTGGACGACTTCGAAGGACCAGAGTTCACTCGCGGACGCGGCCGGGCCGCCCTGGCTGCTGCGGCGGGAGTCTTCAGAGGCCTGGGCGTGTCCGCGCTGGAAGGCCTCGCTGTTCAGCCAGTTCTGGTAGTCCTCTTCGGAGCGCCAGCGCGTGTAGACGATGTACTTGTCGGTCCCGTCGACGGGACGCAGCAGTTGGAACTCCTCAAAGCCGGGCTGGTTCTCCACGAGGCCTGCGCGCTTGGCGAAACGCTCCTCCAGGGTGGCGCCGGCACCGGGAGGAACCGTCAGCACATTGAATTTCACCACACTGGCCATGGTGATACCTCTCGTTGATGGTGGGTTGGGTTCCGGCCCACGAAGCCATAGGCCGGACTGCGGCCCAACCTAATGCAGGGATGGGAGAGGACCGTTTCGGGGCAGTCTTTCTCGGCGTTTCCGGGTGCTAGGGCGACGTGACCGACATCGCCGGAATAGGCCGACCCGTGCCCCTTGCGGCTGGGGCACGGGTCGGCATAAAAGCGGCGCCCGCCCACGGGGAGTGGACGGGCGCCGTCTCCGGCTAGGAGGTGCTGATCAGTTCCTCGTTGAGGCTGTCAGCCGTTGCCTCACTCCGCTTTACAGAGGCGGGTAGGCGTTGGCCAGCAGCTCGCGGAACTGGGCAGAGAACCAGTGGCCGGAGATGGGGGCGTTGGGCAGCGCACCCGAGGGGTTGTTGCCGTTGCGGGCGTTGCCCTGGTAGGTCGGGTCGCACATGCGGTCGAAGCCCTTGCCCTCGTCGTTCGGGATCTCCTCGCTGGCGCCGTCGGACTCACCCGGGGGCTTCACCCAGACGTAGGCGTCAACACCGGGAGCCGGGTTGACCGTGGGCCGCTCGCCGAGGCCCGCACCGGCCTGGTTGCACCAGTTACCGGGGTGGATACGGCGGTCGATACGGCTCTCGTCAACGTAGGTGTTGAGGTCGGTGGAGGAGCTCGGTCCGGTCGGACGGTCCGGGCCACCCCAGCCGTTGCGGGAGGTGTCGATGAGCATACCGATGTCGGACCGGAAGCCCTTGGCGATCAGGGCCTGACGCAGGTCCTGGACGAAGGAGAGCTCGTCGACGTACTGGTTCCAGTCAACCCACTTGGACTGGCGGATGAGCTGGCCGTTAACGGTGCCGTTGACGTCCAGGTACGGCTCCACAGTGGCCGAGTAGTTGGCCGTGTTGGAGATGAAGCCGTGCACGTAGTCCACGGTGGAGCCGGAGGCGTTGGCGGCCTCGTAGAAGATGTCCACCGAGGGGCCGAAGTTGGAGTCCCAGCCGATCCAGCCGTGGTGGGCGGCGTCGATGTAGTTGTAGACGTTCGGGATCTCGCCCAGCTTGCGGAGGGCGTAGCCGACACCGTTGACGTAGCCGCCGTTCTGCTTCATGTAGGCGCAGAGCTCGGTGCCGCCGTTCCCGCCCACGTTGGTGACGAGGTTGGGCAGGGAGTCGATCTCGATGATGGCGACGATCCGCAGGTTCTCGTAGTCTGCGAAGTCCCACATGATGTCGGCGATCGGGTCGATGTACTCGCTCTTGTAGCGGTCGAGTTCATCGGGACCCAGCTCACCGTTGGAGGCCAGCGCGGCGCAGTCGCGGCCGGGCAGGTTGTAGATGACGACCTGGATGGTCAGCGGGTCGCCACCGGACTGGCGGACGGCCTCCTCCAGGTGGTCGCGCAGACCCATGGAGCCGGTGGTCGGGCTGTCGTTGCCCTCGATGGCGCCGATACGGTCCAGCCAGACAGCGGTGGACTCGTTGGCGACCGCGGAACCGCCCGGCTCAGCGGCGGCCTTGGCCGACCAGACCGGGTTCACGTACAGCTTGGCGCCCTCGAACGGGTTGTCGACCTTCTCGCCGGGGTTGGTGGGCGGGTTGGTCGGGCCGCCCGGCTCATCCGGGTCTGTGGGGCTGGGGGAAGGGCTGGGGGAGGGGCTGGGCTCGGGGTCGGGGTCGTCCGAGCCGTCGCAGGTAACCCCGTTCAGCTTGAAGGAGGAGGGGATGTCGTTGCTGCCCGAGTAGGAGCCGTTGAACCCGAACTCAACCGTTCCGTTGGCCGGGATGGAGGCGTTGTACGGGGCGTTGCTGACCGACACGTGCTGCCCGGACTGGGTGTAGGTCCCGTTCCACAGGTTGGTCACCTGCTGGTTGCCGGGGAAGTCCCACTCCAGGGTCCAGCCGTTGATCGCACTGCCGAGGTTGGTGATGGTGACGTTGGCGGTGAACCCGGTACCCCAGGAGTTGACCGTGTAGTCCACCGAGCAGCCGGCGGCGTTGGCCGGAGCAGCGAACGCCACCATGGAGGCGCCAAGCGCCAGTCCAGAGGCGGCTGCCAGGCCGCGCCGCATCCACGAACGTCTGTTCGTGGCACGAACTTTACTCATATCGGTGTCTTCCTTGGTTGGAGGATGTTCTCTCGCAAGGGGATGGTCGAGAACCGGACGCTGCAGTGTTCAGCCGACCGGTCGGCGTGGTTGCGCGGACGACGGCCGGGCGCCCCGGAGGGGAGCGGGGGATGGTGAACACTGCTGCCTCCGTTTGAGCGCTGGGAGAGTGGCGTCGGACGGTTGGTTGTGTGGGAGTTCTCCCGAAGGCTGGGAGCGCTCCCACTTAGGGACTTAAAGCAGGGTCGAAAATGCGTGTCACACGACGAGCCCTACCGTGACGCCATTCACGTCCCAGTGTGACTAGCGGCACGGGAGCGCTCCCAAGAGAGAGTAGCCACTTCATGACCGGTTGTAAATACCGCGTTAAATGGGCTTTTGTGACGGGGGTCGGAAACAGGCCGTGGCGGAGCCATCTCGCGGGGTGCTTTCCCCCCTCCGACGGGACGCGCAAGGATGGTGACGGAACGGAACAGGAAACGGTCTCAGGGCTCGCGCAAGAAAAACGGACCGAAATTCGGTTCTCGGTAGCCTGGGGGAACTAACCGCACCTGAAATGATGAGGGGGAATCCCGTGCGTATCGCGAGATTCTCGGCCGGTGATGACGTAGGTTTCGGCTTGGTCGATACCGACGATGAGGGCAACCAGTTCGTCACCCGGATGAAGAGCCACCCGTTGGTGGGGCCGATCCAGCTCACCGGAGAACGCACCAAACTCGAAGACGTGCGGCTGCTCTCCCCGATCCTGCCCACCAAGATCGTGTGCATCGGCAAAAACTACGCCGACCACATCGCGGAGATGGGAGGCAGCGCTGAGGACGAACGGGACCCCAAGGAGCCGGTCGTCTTCCTCAAGCCCTCCACCGCCGTGGTCGGGCCCAACGACCCCGTCTTCCACCCGAAACTCTCCTCGCGGGTGGACTACGAGGGAGAACTGGCTGTGATCATCGGCCGGCTCTGCCGGGAGGTGCCGGCCGAACGCGCCAAGGACGTCATCTTCGGCTACACCATCGGCAACGACGTCACCGCCCGCGACCTGCAGCAGGCCGACCACCAGTGGACCCGCGCCAAGGGGTTCGACTCGTTCTGCCCGCTCGGACCGTGGATTGAGACCGGGCTCAGCGTTGAGGAAGCCTCGCAGCTGCGCATCACCACCACCGTGGACGGGGAGGTCCGCCAGGACGGCAACACCGGGCAGATGATCCACAGCATTCCCGAGATCATCTCCTACGTGAGCTCTTTCATGACGCTCCTGCCGGGGGATGTGATCCTCACCGGCACCCCCGCAGGGGTCGGACCGGTCCGGGTAGGCCAGCGGATGACCGTGGCGATCGACCGGATCGGGGAACTGAGCAACCCGGTGGTGGCCCGCGACTGAGCCGCTGCCGGCCCGCAGCACTGCGGGGAGGCGCACCGTCGTGCGGTGTGCAGGAAGCCCGCACCGACACACCGCATCCGCAGGAGCAGCCGGGGCCGCGCTGTCCGTGGATGCCCCTCGCCGCCGCAGGCCTCACACGCGTCGGACCCGTGGCCCCATCGTGCCTTGCGGAGGCACCCGTCTGGGCCACGGGTCCAGGGCGACGACGCCGACTAGCTGTAGGAGGCGCGGTAGGAAAGCCGCCGGAGCAGGACCTCCGCGGGACCGCGCTGGCCAGCCCGTTCCTGCAGGTAGGAGAGGAGCACCGTGACCAGCCACACCCCGGTGGCGAACAAGGCCATGGTGGCGCTGTGCAAGTGGGCGCCCAACCCCAGGCCCCAGGCCGTCAGGACGGGGGCGCAGAGCACCGACTGGGCGAGGTAGCACGACAGAGAGCGTTTGCCCACCGCGGTGAGAGCCGTGAGCACGGGGCCGCGGCTGGTGCGGCGGCTGAGACGGTGCGCGATGAGGCCGAACAGGGCGACGTAGCCTAGCCCGGTAGCGATCCCCGTCGTCGAAGCGATCGAGGCCACTGCGACGCTCTCCTCCGCAGACAGGGACAGGATGCCGACGTGGTCCAGAGCGTGTAGCAGTCCGGTGAGCCAGCCCAGCGGGATGCCCACGGCAGCGGTGATGCGCAGCAGGCGCAGGTGGTTGCCGGGCTCCTCCAGGATGCGGCGGCGGGCAGCCCAGAAGCCCAGCAGGATCGCGATCGGGACACTGATGGTCAGCAGTCCTTGGCCGACCACCAGGAAGGCCCAGACCTGGATCCGGAGCACCATGGAGGCGAGGTAGTTCTCTTCGGCGTTGAGCTCACTGGACGGGAACCACGAGGGGGAGCCGGACTCTGCGGGCTCTGCGGGCGCGGCGCCTTCCGGCGCGACGATGAAGGCCAGCACGGACAGCGCGGTCAAGGCCGCGAGGAGCCCGGTGAAGATGCCGGACCAGACGAGCAGGGTCCGGTCGGTGCGGCGGAGGAAGAGCCAGCCGAAGATGAGACCGGCGAAGCCGTAGGCGCCGAGGACGTCCCCCAGCCACAGCAGTGCGGCGTGGACGAAGCCGAACACCAGGAGCCACAGGTTGCGACGGCGTAGCAGGGCGCGTACGTCCCGCTCCGTAGCTCCAGCGGCCCGCTGCCGGAGCCACAGTTGCACCATGCCGTAGCCGAATAGGAAGGCGAATATGGGGTAGGTACGAGCGTCCACCGCGGTGATGAGCACGCCTTGCACGATCCGGTCGAGGAGCGAGCCGTCGGAGGGGTGGATGCTCAGCTCGCCGGGGCTCGCGGCCCACAGGTACCAGGTCGAGTTGGCGAGCACGATGAGCAGCAGCATGAAGCCGCGTGCCAGGTCGGGCGCCAAGGCGCGCTCCCCGGGGCGGACCGGGCCTCTCAGCGACGGGGGAGCAGGCTGGGCGGGAGCGGTCGACTCCCGGGGCTCGTGGGTACCCGCGTCGTCGGATGTCGGTGGTCCGGTGGGGTCGTGTCCGGTCATGATTCCCCTTCCCCCGTCGGTCAGACGGCAGCTATTGTCTCCGAGCTAAACGGACATAGCGGGCGCACGTTCAGAAATCCATTTTTATATAGATTGCGGCGGCGTGTCCCGGTCTAGGGAAGCCTTCGCGGAAGACAGCGGCCGCTTGGAGCGCTATCGATGCTGGTCACAGCGGTGCAGTGGGACGCTGGCGCAGTTCTGATTGCGGAGGAGAGAAAACAGGGAAACCGAGGAGAAAACGATTCTGTTGCGCCTGCGGATAACCGAGAGGCCGCAGCGTTTTCTTGATGTTTTCTGACAATTTCCGTTCCGGTGCCCCGCTGGCACCACGTGTCACCTACTCCGAGACAGGAGCGGTGGCCAACGACCGCGGCCGCGGCATCCCGACGCTGAGGACAGGCCCAGCCCTGGCTTGCGGGCCGCCGCACCGCCCGGAGGCGGGACACCGCGGGCAGTTCGTTGCATACCGGCGCGGGCGACGCCCCTCGATAGGCTGAACTCCGTGACTGACAAGGCTATTCGTACCCGCTTCGCGCCCTCTCCGACAGGGATGTTCCACGTGGGCGGCGCGCGTTCGGCGCTGTTCAACTGGGCGCTCGCCCTGCAGCAGCCGGAAGGCAAGTTCGTGCTCCGGATCGAGGACACCGACGCCGCGCGCAACCGCCCCGAATGGACCGAGGGCATCCTGCGCGCCCTGTCCGCGCTGGGAATCGACGAACGCGACCCGCACTTCGAAGGGCCCTACTTCCAGTCGGCCTACGCCGACAAGCACCGGGAGGTCGCAGAGGAGCTCTACCGCAAGGGCCGCGCCTACTACTGCGACTGCACCCGGGAACAGATCCAAGAGCGGCGGGGCAACCCCCACCTCGGCTACGACGGGTACTGCCGGGACCGAGGGCTGGAGCCGGGGCCGGGCCGGGCCCTGCGCTTCCGGGTACCCGAGGGCGGGCCCACCGTCGTGGACGACAAGATCCGCGGCCGGGTGGAGTTCGACCACAGCGCGATCGAAGACTTCGTGATCGCGCGCTCGGACGGCTCCCCGCTGTTCGTCCTGGCGAACGTGGTGGATGACGTGGAAATGGCCATCACCCACGTGGTCCGCGGCGAAGAGCACCTGTCCAACACGCCCAAGCAGCAACTGCTTTGGGAGGCGCTGGGCCAGACTCCGCCGGTCTGGGCCCACCTGCCGGTGATCGTCAACGAGAAACGGCAGAAGCTGTCGAAGCGCCGCGACAAGGTAGCGCTCGAGGACTACCTCGCCGAAGGCTACTTGCCCGAGGCGATGGTCAACTACTTGATGCTGCTGGGCTGGGGCCCGGGCGACGACCGGGAGATCATGCCGTTCTCCGAAATGGTGCCGCTGTTCCGGCTGGAGGACGTCAACAGTTCGAGCGCGTTCTTCGACGAGAAGAAGCTGCGCGCGTTCAACGGCGAGTACATCCGCGCGCTCGACACGACCGAGTTCGTGGAGCGGTGTGCGCCCTGGCTGGGATCGGAGAAGGCGCCCTGGCCGGCGGAGAACTTCGACGCCCAGGTGTTCGAGGCCGTGGCGCCGCTGGCGCAGACCCGGATCTCGGTCCTCAGCGAGATCGTCTCCTACGTGGACTTCCTCTTCCTGGACCGCCCCGTGGAGGACGAGAAGAGCTGGGCCAAGGCCATGAAGCCGGGGGTGGGTGAGGAGATGCTCACCGCGGCCTTGGAGCGGTTCTCCGACCCGAACCTGGAGTGGCGGGCCGAGCCGCTCAAGGCTGCCTTGGAGGAGGTTGCCGCGGCACAGGGGCTCAAGCTGGGCAAGGCCCAGGCGCCGGTCCGTGTCGCCGTCACTGGACGCACGGTGGGGCTCCCCCTGTTCGAGTCGCTGGAACTGCTGGGCCGGAGCCGGGTCCAGGAGCGTCTCCGCGCGGCGTTGGAGAAGCTCAAAGCTGCTGGTGAGTGAGCCCGGGGTGGGGCGGTGGAGCGCCGCCCCACCGGCTTTGCCGGGTATCCGTTCGCACCTGCGCAAAATGTTCGCTAGAGTTATGCATGGCCGCGGGGAGCGGATCCAAAGGAACCGGTCCCTCGTGAGCACTGGGGTATGGTGTAATTGGCAGCACGACTGATTCTGGTTCAGTTAGTCTAGGTTCGAGTCCTGGTACCCCAGCGGTGGTCCGCCCCCGTCGTCTAGCGGCCTAGGACGCCGCCCTCTCAAGGCGGTAACGCCGGTTCAAATCCGGTCGGGGGTACTCGACAGAAGAGACTCTCACGCGGAGTGGGAGTTTTTTCTGCGATGGGGACCTCGAGTCCCGCGGAACACTGCCCCCGGCAAGACCGACGGTGCCGTTCCAGGACGCTCTCAGCCCGCAGCCCCCGTCGTCTAGCGGCCTAGGACGCCGGGGAAGCCCCGCCTCACGTGAGGCGGGGCTTCCCCGTTTTCTCCCTCCCTGCCTCTCAGGTGGCGCAGGAAGCCGCACCTGTGCCGCGCAGCCGGGTCTCGGGACGTGTGAGGGCGCGTCCACCGGGCACAGGCCCGAAGAGCGCAGCGCGACACTGGAGAGGGCACAGCCATGGGGAGACGAGTGTGGGCAGCAGCGGCCGTGCTCCTACTGGCCGCGGGATGCACCACGGATACGGGGCAGGCCCCAGGCCCTGCGACCCCGTCCGCCGCACAGTCCACGGAAGGCCACGCCAGCGTGGGGGAGGCGACCACGGTCGCCTCCGGGCTGCACGTGCCCTGGGCGGTGGCGTTCCTCCCCGACGGCGCGGCACTGGTTTCAGAGCGCGATTCGGGGCGCGTCCTCCGAGTTGCTCCGGACGGCGCCGTCGCCGAGGCGGGGACCGTACCGGGAGTCGTCCCGCAGGGGGAGGGCGGTCTGCTCGGGCTCGCGGTCTCCCCGGACTTCGCCACAGACTCGCTGGTCTACGCCTACCTCACCACCGAATCAGACAACCGGATCATCCGCATGCCCTACGACCCGGAACGCGGATTCGGCACGGCAGAGGTCGTCGTGGACGGTATCCCCAAAGCCGACCTGCACAACGGCGGGCGGATCGCGTTCGGCCCCGACGGGACGCTGTACGCGGGAACCGGTGACGCGGGCCGCCCCGAGCTGGCCCAGGACACGGACTCCCTGGCCGGGAAGATCCTGCGGATGACCCCGGACGGCGCGCCCGTTGCCGACGCCCCTTTCGGCAACCTCGTGCACAGCTACGGGCACCGCAATGTGCAAGGACTGGCCTGGGATGAGGACGGCACCCTGTACGCCACCGAGTTCGGGCAGAACACGGTCGACGAGGTGAACGTGATCGTCAAGGGCGGCAACTACGGGTGGCCGGAGGTGGAGGGGATCGGCGGTGCTCCCGAGTACACCGACCCGGTGGTCACCTGGAGCACCGAGGAGGCGTCCCCCAGCGGGGCAGCGATCGCGGGCGGGGCGCTCTGGGTGGCCGCACTGCGCGGCGAACGCCTGTGGCGGGTACCGCTCACCGGGGACGCCGCAGAGCCGGTCCGGGCCCCGGAAGCGCTCCTCGTCGGCGACTACGGCCGGCTGCGCGCGGTCGAAGCTGAACCGGGCGGGCAGGCGATCTGGGTGACGACCAGCAACCGGGACGGCCGGGGAGACCCGGACGCCGACGACGACCGGATCCTGCGCCTTCCGCTGGACACCGGGTCGTAGTCCTTGGCCGCGGCCGGTCCAGGCAACCCGGGTCAGGTGTGGCGCAGCGCTTCGCTGATCTTGTTTGCGGCCGCGAGTACAGCGGGGGCGTGCAGCCGGCCTGGGGAGCGGGTCAGCCGTTCCAGCGGACCGGAGACGGAGACCGCGGCGATGATGCGCCCGCTCGGCGCGAAGACCGGCGCGGACACGGAGGCGACCCCCGGCTCCCGTTCGCCTACACTCTCTGCCCACCGGCGGCGGCGCACCTGGGCCAGGGTCGCCGCGGTGAAGTGCGCGCCGCGCAGCGTGCGGCGGATCCGCTCAGAGTCCTCCCAGGCCAGCAGGACCTGGGCGGCTGAGCCCGCGGTCATGGGAAGCTCACTGCCCACCGGGACCGTGTCGCGCAGTCCGCTCATGCGTTCCGCGGCGGCCACGCACACCCGGACGTCCCCTTGACGGCGGTACAGTTGCGCGCTTTCCCCCGTGTGGTCGCGCAACTGGGCGAGGATCGGGGTGGCGACGGCCAGCAGCCGGTCCTCCCCGGTGGCGATGGACAACTCGGTGATCCGGGGCCCCAGGATGAAGCGCCCTTGGCTGTCCCGAGCGACCATGCGGTGTCGCTCCAAGGCGACCGCCAGCCGGTGCGCTGTAGGCCGTGACAGTCCCGTGAGCCGTACGAGCTGGGCGAGGGACGCGGGACCGGATTCCAGGGCGGTGAGGACGGACATGGTCTTGTCCAGCACACCTACCCCGCTGGATGGGCTAGAGTTGTCCATGGCTTGATATTGCCGTCTCGCTATTTGGAATGCAAATCCGCCAGCCCGTACGTGCGGACCGCGCGGGGAGGATGTCCGCGCCGGTCGCCGAGGGGATCGGCGTACGGCGGCGAGAACCCCACGACAATCATCGAGACGCGAGGAGGCGTCCATGGCCCGCACGATGGCCGAAAAAGTCTGGGAGGAGCACGTCGTCAGGCGAGCCGAGGGTGAACCCGACCTGCTCTACATCGACCTGCACCTCATCCACGAGGTGACCAGCCCTCAGGCGTTCGAAGGGCTCCGCCTGGCCAACCGGAAGCTGCGCCGCCCGGACCTCACCATCGCCACCGAGGACCACAACGTCCCCACCGAGAACATCTTCCTGCCGATCGCTGACCCGGTGTCGCGCACCCAGGTCGAAACCCTGCGCAAGAACGCCGCGGAGTTCGGGGTGCGCCTCCACCCGATGGGCGACATCGACCAGGGCATCGTGCACGTCATCGGCCCGCAGCTGGGCCTCACCCAGCCGGGGATGACCATCGTCTGCGGCGACAGCCACACCAGCACGCACGGCGCGTTCGGCGCGCTGGCCTTCGGCATCGGTACCAGCCAGGTCGAGCACGTCATGGCCACCCAGACGCTGCCGATGACGCCGTTCAAGACCATGGCGGTCAACGTCGAGGGCAAGCTCAAGCCGGGGGTGACCGCCAAGGACATCATCCTCGCCGTGATCGCTCAGATCGGCACCGGCGGCGGCCAGGGCCACGTGATCGAGTACCGGGGCGAGGCCATCCGGTCGCTGTCCATGGAAGCCCGCATGACCATCTGCAACATGTCGATCGAGGCGGGCGCCCGGGCCGGCATGATCGCCCCCGACCAGACCACTTTCGACTACCTCAAGGGCCGTCCGCACGCCCCCAAGGGCGAACTGTGGGACCAGGCCGTCGAATACTGGAAGACCCTGCCCACCGACGAAGGCGCAGTGTTCGACAAGGAGGTCTTCCTCAACGCCGACGAGCTCAGCCCGTTCGTCACCTGGGGCACCAACCCCGGACAGGGCGTCCCCCTGGACTCGGTCGTCCCCGACCCCGAGTCCTTCACCGACCCGGTCGAGCGTGCCGCCGCCGAGAAGGCCCTGGCCTACATGGACCTGAAGCCCGGCACCCGGATGCGGGACATCAAGATCGACACGGTCTTCCTGGGCTCCTGCACCAACGGTCGGATCGAGGACCTGCGCGCCGCCGCCGAGGTCCTCAAGGGCCGCAAGGTGGCCGACGGGGTGCGGATGCTGGTCGTCCCCGGCTCCCAGCGGGTCAAGCAGCAGGCCGCGGCCGAGGGCCTCGACGAGATCTTCAAGGCTGCTGGCGCCGAGTGGCGTGAAGCGGGATGCTCGATGTGCCTGGGCATGAACCCCGACACGCTCAAGCCCGGGGAGCGCAGCGCCTCCACCTCCAACCGCAACTTCGAGGGCCGGCAGGGCAAGGGCGGCCGCACCCACCTGGTGTCGCCGCTGGTCGCCGCCGCCACCGCGGTGCGCGGCACGCTGTCCTCTCCCGCCGACCTGTAGCCCGCCCGCGACTGTCGAGGAAACGTCACCATGGAGAAGTTCACTGTCCACACCGGCCGTGCGGTTCCGCTGCGCTACAGCAACGTGGACACCGACCAGATCATCCCCGCCGTCTACCTCAAGCGGGTGACCCGCACCGGGTTCGAAGACGGCCTGTTCGCCGCTTGGCGTACTGACCCCGACTTCGTCCTGAACAAGCCGGAGTACAAGGACGGCACCATCCTCATCGCCGGACCCGACTTCGGCACCGGCTCGTCGCGTGAGCACGCCGTGTGGGCGCTGCAGAACTACGGGTTCAAGGCCGTGCTCTCCTCACGGTTCGCCGACATCTTCCGCGGCAACTCCCTCAAAGGCGGTCTGCTGACCGTGGTGCTCCCGCAGCCGGTCATCGAGCAGTTGTGGGAGATGGTCGAGGCCGACCCCGCTACCGAGATCACCGTGGACCTGGTGAATCGCGAGGTGCGCGCCAAGGACATCGTCGAGCCGTTCGAACTGGACGACTACACCCGGTGGCGCCTCATGGAAGGGCTCGACGACATCGACCTGACCTTGCGTCACGTCGACGCGATCGCCGAGTACGAGAAGCGCCGCAAGCCATGGCTTCCGGTCACCCAATAGGACCTGATGCGACCGACGATGACCCGGAATTCGCGGCGGAGTGGGAATTTTACCGAGATTTGGCAAAGCGGCTTAAAGATGCCCATCGCAAAGCCAATGCTCTTCCGGAATCCGTCCGAATTCCGGTGATTCGTAAGCTTTTAATGGTGACAGAGCGGGTCAAAAGAGACCCAGTTCAAGCTTCAGAACGCCTAGATCGCATGCTGGCTGAGCTGGGTCAGACGGCGAAAGAAACCCCGACACGCTGATCAGATCGGCGTTGAGTGTTTGTACCCGGCCACGGTTTCCCCTAGTTTCAAGCGAGCAAGGGGGAACCGGAGGAACTATGAACAAACGTGATCTGATCGACGCAATCTCGGGGCGGTTGGGGGACAAGAAGACCGCCACCGAAGCCGTCAACGCCGTGCTGGAGACCATCCAGCAGACTGTCGCCAAGGGTGACAAGGTGGCCATCACCGGGTTCGGGGTCTTTGAGAAAGCCCAGCGGGCGGCCCGGACCGCGCGAAACCCTTCCACCGGCGCCACCATCCACGTTCCGGCGAGCTACGTTCCGAAGTTCCGTCCCGGAGCTGACTTCAAAGCCTTGGTGAACAACGGCAAGAAGTAACCACCACGACACTCGGCCACAGCCGTTGCCCGGGAGCCCGTCAAGGCCCCGGGCAGCGGCGTCTTTCTGCCCGGATCAGCCGCCGGTCCGCGCCAGACCCAGCGAGTCCAGCAGGGCAGCCGTGTGCGGGCCCACACCGAGCCGTGCCGCAGCCCACAGGTCCTCCGGAGTGTCCACGTCGTGCCGGACCGTGGGCACCCCCGCCAGTTCGAGCTCCACCGCACCGCTCTGCCGGTGCCGGAGCCGCGACCACCCCTCGAACGCGGGAGCGAACACCGCCCGCGGCAGAGCGCTGTACACCGTGGTCCCCACCCCGTGGGCGTCCGCGAGAAAAGCGTTGGGGTAGGTTGCCGCTGCGGCCAGCACCTGGGAGAGTTCCGCTGGGCGCAGTGCCGGAAGGTCAGCGGAGAGCGCGCACACCCCCGCGTCCGGATAGGCCAGGCGGGCCCGGGCCGCACCGTGCCGCAGCGCGGCGTTGAGCCCCGTGCCCGGCTCCCCGGTCACCACGTGCGCCCCGAACCGTTCCAGTGCCGCGGCTGCCGTGGCATCCTCGGTGACCACGAAGATCGCCGCCACTTCGGGGGTGGCCGTGACCGCGCGTACCGTGTCGCAGGCCACGGCCAAGGCCATCTCCGGTCGGCGTTCGCCGGCGAACTCGGCGAGTCGGGACTTGGCCATGGACAACCGCTTCACCGGTATCACCACCGACCAGCGCTGACGTGTGTCCACAGCGTCACCATCCCCCCGCCCGGTCGATCGGAACCGGTAGAAGAGAGTATGTCCCAGCCAGAAAACGGGGGAACGGGCCCTTCCCATAGCCCGGACAATGGAGTGCTGGAAGATGACGCGGACACCCGCGACGGGGCGGGCGCCCAACATCAACCGATCGGAGGAGTCCACATGAAACGCCGCGAGTCGCGCTGGCTGAAAGCGGTCGCCGTCACCGTCGTGCGCCCCCTCATCGCCGCGGTCACCAAACCCACCTGGCGCGGCCAAGAGCACATCCCCCGGGAAGGCGGGGTGATCATCGCGGCCAACCACCTGTCCGTGGCGGACCCGCTGACCGTGGCGCACTTCCTCTACGTGGCCGGGCGCCGCTGGCCGACGTTCACCGCGAAGGAAGGGGTCTTCCGCATCCCCATCGTGGGACCGGCGGTGCGCAAGCTCGGCCAGATCCCCGTGCACCGCGGCACCACTGACGCGGCTAAAGCACTGCACGAAGCGGAGGAGGCGCTCACCCAGCACGGTGCTGCGGTGATCTTCTACCCGGAAGGCACCTGCACCCGGGACCCCAACCTGTGGCCCATGGTCGCCAAGACCGGGGTGGCGCGGCTCGCGTTGCGTACCGGTGCCCCGGTGATCCCCGTCGCCCACTGGGGGGAGCAGCACCTCCTGCCCTACGGCACCGCAAAGCTGCGGCTCTTTCCCCGCACCCCCGTCGAAGTAGTGGCTGGGCCGCCGGTGGACTTGTCCCGCTACCGGGAGCAGCCGTTGACCGCGACCACGCTGCGTGAGGCGACCGCGGAGATCATGACCGCCATCACGCGGCTCCAGGCCGAGATCCGCGGCGAAGAGCCGCCGCTCGAACCGTACGATCCCAAGAAGGCGCGCGGACAGAACCTGGGACCCAACAACAGCGAGGGCGCGAAGTGACCAAAGTGGCGGTGCTCGGCAGCGGTTCGTGGGGAACAGCCTTCGCGAACGTGGTGGCCGATGCGGGAATCGCGGAGACAGTCCTGTGGGGCCGACGGCCCGAAATCGTCGAGGCGATCAACACGAAACACGAGAACCCCGACTACCTGCCAGGGATCACCCTCAACCCCCGGCTGACCGCTACGACCGACGTGGCCGAGGCGATGGCGGGCGCCGACTTCACGGTGATCGCCGTCCCGGCGCAGACGCTCCGCACGAACCTGGCCGCCTGGTCTGAGGCACTGGACCCCGGCACGGTTGTCGTCAGCCTGATGAAGGGGATCGAGGTCGGCACCTGCCTCCGGATGAGCGAAGTCATCGCGGAGGTGCTGGAACTCCCCGACCACCGCATCGCGGTGCTGTCCGGCCCCAACCTGGCGCGGGAGATCGCGGAACGGCAGCCCGCCACCGCCGTGGTCGCCTGCACGGACGAGCAGACTGCTGTCCGTTTGCAGCACCTGTGCAAGTCCCCCTACTTCCGCCCCTACACCAACACCGACGTCATCGGCGTGGAGCTGGGGGGAGCGGTCAAGAACGTCATTGCGCTGGCGGTGGGCGTGGCCGTGGGCATGGGTTTCGGGGACAACGCCAAGGCTGCGCTGATCACCCGGGGCCTGGCGGAGACGGTGCGGCTCGCGGTGGCGCTCGGCGCCGACGAGCACACGCTTGCCGGGCTGGCCGGCCTGGGGGACCTGGTGGCCACGTGCAGCTCTCCGCTGTCCCGCAACCGCACATTCGGGGAGAAGCTGGGCTCCGGGATGACCGTGGACGAGGTGATCGCGGAGACGAAGCAGACCGCGGAAGGCGTCAAGTCCTCCACGTCGATCCTGGAGCTGGCGCGCGCCCACGGCGTAGAGATGCCGATCACCGAGGCGGTGGTAGCGATGATGTACCACGGCCTGCCGCCCGCTGAGGCGCTGCTGGCGTTCATGTCCCGCAGCGCCAAACCGGAACGCTACGGGGTCTGAGCCGGGCATAGGCTGCACCTTCGCGGAGGCAGGCGGTGCCTGCGGTGCGGGGCTGCCGGGCTTCACGCAGGGCCGTGCCCGCGGCCTGTCCCCCTCCTCCCTGCAACCTTCGCTGTCGTTATCCGGTTTTATGTCATGGGGGCGTATTCGGGAGCAGCGTTCCAAGGAGGCGACATGGCACAGCACTACGGCGAACACACCAGGGCGGTCCGCGCGGCTGCCGCAGCCCCGGCACCGGGCACTCCGATGCGCATCCCGGTATACCGCGCCTCCACCTACGCTTTTGCGACCTCCCGCGACTATGCCGCGAGCCTGACCGGCGATGGGCAGTACGCCTATGCGCGCATCGACTCCCCCAACAGCGACGCGTTCGCCGCGGCAGTCGCCGCCCTCGAAGGAGCACACCTGGAGGGTGAAGTCCACGGGCAGGGGTTCGCCTCCGGCATGGCCGCGATCAGCACCACCCTGCTGGCCCTCACCCATGCCGGAGCCCACGTTGTAGCCTCCCGCGCCCTCTACGGCAACACCTACAAACTGCTGGACGTCGTGTTGCGCCGGTTCGGGGTGGCCGTGGACTTCGTGGACATCACCGATCCGGCCGCGGTGCGCGCTGCGTTCCGCCCCGAGACGGTGCTCGTCTACACCGAGACGCTGGCCAATCCGACCATGACCGTGTCGGACCTGCCCGTGCTCGCCGCGCTCGCCCACGAGGCGGGGGCGCTGCTCGTGGTGGACTCCACTTTCGCCTCCCCCGTGGTGTGCCGTCCCCTGGAGCACGGCGCCGACATCGTGCTGCATTCGGCCACCAAATACCTTGGCGGGCACTCGGACGCGACCGGGGGAGTGGCGGTGGGCCGCCCCGACCTGCTGGCCCGTATCCGTGAAGCCCGCATCGACTTGGGGCCGCACCTGGCCGCCGATGAGGCGTTCCTGCTCCACCGCGGTTTGGAGACCCTGCCGCTGCGCATGGCCCGCCAGTGCGCGACCGCAGCCGAGTTCGCCGCTGCTCTCGCCGAGCACCCGGCCGTGGCCCGCGTCGACCATCCGAGCCTGCCCACCCACCAGGGGCACGTACTGGCCCGGAAACTCTTCGACACCGGGCCTGAAGGCCCCCGCTACGGCGCGGTCGTCACGGTCACCCCGCGCGGGGGCCGGGAAGCGGGCATCGCGTTCGCGGACCGGCTCCGCCTGGCGACGATCGCCCCCTCCCTGGGCGGGACCCACACCGTCGTCAGCCACGTCGCCTCCACTACCCACCGGCAGATGAGCGACGAGGCCCTGCACGCAGCCGGGATCGACCCGGGAGCAGTGCGGTTCTCCATCGGCGTGGAAGACCCTGCCGACCTGATCGCCGATGCCCGGCAGGCCCTCGACGGACTGCCGGTCAAAAAGTGACAAATCCCGTGTTTCCGTGGGCCGCGACCATTGTCACGGGTGGGGTGGAGCGGGATAAGGTCAAGCATCATGGGTGAGCAGCGAAAGATCCGGGTTGCCGTCATCTTCGGCGGACGCAGTTCCGAACACGAGATCTCCTGCGTGACCGCGGGAAGCGTGATGTCCGCCATCGATACCGACCGCTACGACATCCTGCCCATCGGAATCACGCGGGACGGTGACTGGAGGCTGGTCACCGCGGATCCCAGCGAGTTGGCAATCGTTGACGGCAAGCTTCCGGCCGTGCCCGACAGCGGCGCGCGACTGGCCCTGGCCCTCGACACGCCCGGCGCTTTCCTGGAGGTCGCCCCGGACAGCCTGCCGCGGCTCGTCGGCCAGGTCGACGTGGTGCTGCCGCTGCTGCACGGCCCCTTCGGGGAGGACGGCACCATCCAAGGGCTGCTGGAACTCGCCGGAGTCCGCTACGTGGGTGCCGGAGTGTTCGCCAGCGCCGCTTCCATGGACAAGGTCTTCATGAAGGCGCTGCTCACCGCGCAGGGCCTGAAGACCGGCCCGTATCTTGCGGTCAGTGACCGGGCGTGGACCCGCCACCGCAAACGCGTGCTGGACAACATCGCCGCGCTCGGCGGGGTGGTGTTCGTCAAGCCTGCCCGCGCCGGGTCCAGCATCGGCATCAGCCGGGTGCCCGACGCCACCGACACCGCCGCGGTCACCGAAGCCATCGAGGCCGCACGCGCCCACGACCCGAAGGTCATCGTGGAAGCCGGGATCCAGGGCCGGGAGATCGAATGCGGCGTGTTGGAGAGCCTGGACGGCGGGGAGCCTGACGTGTCGCTGCCCGCGGAAATCCACGTGGCCGAGGGGTACGACTTCTACGACTTCGAGGCCAAGTACCTCTCCAACAGCGGTCTGAGCATCCCCGCGGACCTGCCTGACGAGGTGACCCAGCGGGTGCGGAAACTCGCCGCGGAAGCGTTCGACGCGCTGGGCTGCGAAGGACTGGCCCGCGTGGACTTCTTCTACGGCGACGACGGGGAGATCTACATCAACGAGATCAACACCATGCCGGGCTTCACGCCGGCTTCGGCGTTCCCGCAGATGTGGGCGGCGAGCGGTCTGGACTACCCGGCGCTGGTGGACCGGCTGATCCGCACCGCGCTCGTGCGTCGCACCGGCCTGCGTTAGTCCTGCCGCAGCGCAAAGAGCCCCGGGACACCGCTGTCGTGCCGCCGGGGCCCGCGCCTCACTCCGCCCTCACGGGCGGGAAACACCGTTCGGGTGGCGGGAAGGTTCCGTTTCCGCCTGCGGTGTGAGTGAGGGCGGAAGCAGACTGCGGGCCAGGATGGTGCCGCCCGCCGTGGCCGCCGGGAACACCAGGACTGCCACGAACGGGATGGACAGCAGCAGGAAGGCGGGCACAGCAAAACCGAGGGACAGCAGCCGGCGCCGCCGCAGTCCCGCGAACCGGTCCCGGAGCCGGACCAGGCCGCGCCGGTCGAACGCCGAGCCGATGAGTTCCGCGCCCAGCAGCCAGCCGCCGACCAGGGTGGAGAGCACCGGCACGACCGTCTGGCCCACGACGGGAATGAACCCGGCGAAGAACAGCGGGATCGCCGCGGCCACGGAGAGGGAGATCAGGGCCAGCGAGATCCGCAGCGCGCGCAGGAGTGACCGCAGCAGCGGTTCGTCTGGTGCCTTGGGGGCGTTGCCCAGCTCCTCCTCGACCTCTTCGGCGATCATGTCGTAGAGCGGGGAGCCGAGGGCGAGCGTGACCGTGGTGAACCCGATGACCATGAGCAGCACGGACGCGGCCACGACGACGATGCCGAGGATGACGCGCACCGTCGTGGCCCAGCCGGGCGCCCAGTCCGCGGCGAACGGTGTCATCCAGGTGGTGAGGTCGTCGAGGCGCACCAGCAGCGCGATCAGCGCGATGACGAACAGGATGGACGTGAGGAAAGGCGGCAGCGCTCCCAGGAAGAACAGTTTGGGCCGCCGCAGGATCATGCTGAACCCGCGGAGGAGCGTGCCGATGCCGGTGAAGATTTCGCGCAGCAGAGTCACGGGGCGACAATAACGGGGGACGACAGTTCAGCCACCAGCGGGGCTCGCAGACACCCATCAACCCCGGCACGGTGGGCATGACGGTCTCAACCGTAGCGGGACCGGCCTTGGGGTGCGAACCCTGTCCCCGCGGACCCGCCCGGCCGTACCGGGCAGCCCACCGCGGCCGCCCCGGGTCAGCGCACAGCCCGCAGTCCGCCGCGCGGCGGGTCGCCCAAGCCGTGGGCGTTGCGGTACCAGCCTTTCTCCGCCAGCAGTTCGTCGTGGGAGCCGCGCTGCACCACCCGGCCGTCGACGATCACATAGATCTCGTCCATCTCCTCCAGCCGCGCCAGGTCGTGGGTGATGAGGAGCGTGGCATAGCCCGCGGACGCCGCCAGCAGGTCGTCGAGGACCGCATCCCGGGTGTCCGGGTCCAGATGCGCGGTGGGCTCGTCCAGCACCAGGATGCGGGGCTGCGCCAGCAGTGCCCGGGCCAGGGCCAGCCGCTGCCGCATGCCCCCGCTGAGCCGGGCCCCGTGCGCGCCGACCTCGGTGTCCAACCCGTCAGGCATGGTCGCGCGGATGTCGTCGGCCAGCCGGGCCCGCTCAAGGGCCGCCCACAGTTCCGCATCGTCCGCGCCGGGCCGGGCCAACCGCAGGTTCTCGCGCAGCGTGCTCGCGAAAATGTGCGGGTCCTGGGGCACCCCGCTGATGAGGCGGCGCACCTCGTCCACGGGGTAGTCGGTGATGTCGGCACCGTCGAGGGTCACCGTGCCCGCATCCGGGTCGCGGAACCGGAACAGCACCGAAGCCAGAGTGCTCTTTCCTGATCCGCTCGGCCCCAGCACCGCGATCCGCTTGCCCGGAGCAAGGTCGAGGTCCACGCCGTCCAGTGCCCACGGCTCGTCGGGACCGTAGCGGACGCGCAGGTCCCGCACCCGGAGGGTGGCCGCCTGGTCGGGCAGCCCAGACTGTTCGGGAGCGGCCGCGGCTTTCACTTCGGGTTCGGTGTCGAGCACGTCGAACAGGCGGGCGCCTGCCGTGCGGATCGCCTCGAGTTTCGCGGCGACTGCGGGCAGGGGCGCGACGATTTCGAAAGCAGCCAGCGCGGTCAGCACCACGACCGCGAACGCGATCGCGTCCAGGGTGCCTCCCGCGACCGCTGCGACGCCCAGCAGCAGAGTGGCCCACACTGTCAGCCCTGCCACGAGCGCGCTGGCACCCGTGCCGAGGCCCAGCACCGCGGCGTCCCGCCGCGCCAGGCGGGTGAGTTCGGCGTCGGCCCGCTCCACGCGGCGCACCGCCTGCTCCATAGCCCCATAGGCCACCAGGTCCGGGGCCCCGTAGAGCGTGTCGACGAGGGCGCTGGAGAGTTCTCCCCGCGCTGCGGCCTGGTGGCGCCCCGACGTGCGGCCCAGCGCGGCCGCGAACAGCGGCACCGCCAGCCCGCCGAGGAGCAGCCCGGCAGCGAGCAGCAGTCCGCCGGGCACGAACAGCACAGTGCTCAACAGGACGACTGCGCTGCCGACGGCGAGGGCGGACAGCGGCGGGGTGAGGCCGCGCACCAGCAGGTCCTGGGTGGCGTCGGTGTCGTTGACGAGCCGCGACACCAGGTCACCGGAGCGGAAGCGGCGCACGGGTTCGCTGCGGGCCAGCCGCTCGTAGACCCGCACACGCACCTCGGCGAGCGTGCGGAACGCCGCATCGTGGGTGACGAGGCGTTCCAAGTAGCGGGCCACCCCCCGGGTCACGCCCAGGGCCCGGGTGGCGACCACGGCGACCCCGAGCGCGGTGATCGGCGGGTGAGTGGCCGCGGTGGCCAGCAGCCACGCGGACACGCTCAACAGGCCGACGCCCGCACCGGTGGCCAGCGCCCCCAGCAGCACTCCCAGCACGAACCGGGTGGTGCGCGGGCGGGCCAGCGCGATCATCCGCAGCAGTGGCCGACAGGCAGGTTTCGGTGCGGGAAGGTTCATAGTGGGGCTCCGATCCGACCGCCAGCAAGGTGCACGGTCTCGTCCACCAGTTCCGACCATCCGGTGTCGTGCGCGACGATGACTCCGGTGCGGCCCTCCAGGAGGCGGGCGACCGCGCGGCGGACCGCAGCGGCATGGTCCGGGTCGAGGTGGGCGGTGGGCTCGTCCAGCAGCACGATCGGCGCGTCGCGCAGGAAAGCGCGGGCCAAGGCGATCCGCTGGCGTTGTCCCGCGGACAGGCGCGTGCCACGCTCTCCGAGCCGGGTGCCGTAGCCCAACGGCAAGGTGGAGATGAAGTCGTGTGCTTCCGCGAGTTCCGCGGCGCGCCGCACTTCGGCGACGCTCGCCTCGGGTTTGCCGAGCCGGATGTTCTCGAGGACCGTGGTGTCGAACAGGTAGGGGTGCTGGGGCACCCAGGCGATGAGCTGCCGCCACAGGTCGGCGGGGATGTGGCTGAGCGGCGCACTCCCCGTCCCGCCGGGGCGTTCCACGAGGATGGCGCCTTCCGTGGGTTCGACGAAGCGGAGCAGCAGCGCCAGCAGGGAGCTCTTCCCGGACCCGCTGGGACCGGTGAGCAGGAGCCGCTGCCCGGGGCGGATGACCAGGGAGACCTGGGAGAGCGCGGGCAGGTTGCGCCCCGGGTAGGTGAGGGAGACGTTGGCGAACCGGATCTGCGGGGCGGTGCAGCCGTTGTCGAGGCAGGGGCGCACCAGGGCGCGGGAGGCGGTTTCCCGGGCCGGGGCGGAGTCCGCTTCGGGTTGCGTCCTGGCCTGGTCGGCGCGTTCGTCCAGCACGGCGAAGACCTGTTCCGCCGCGGCCACCCCTTCCATGCTGGCGTGGAAGCGGGCCCCCACTTCCCGCAGCGGCAGGTACGCCTCGGGGGCGAGGATGAGGACGAGCAGCGCGGTCTGGTAGTCGAGCAGCCCGTACATGAGACGCAGGCCGATCTCCACGGCCACCAGGGCGACCGCGATCGTGGACAGCAGTTCCAAGACCAGCGCGGACAGGAACGCGATCCGCAGGGTGCCCATCGTGGCGTGCCGGTGCTCGTCGGTGATCCGGCGGATGATCGCGGCCTGGGCTTTGGCGCGCCGGAACACGGCGAGAGTGGGCAGCCCTTCGACCACGTCGAGGAAGTGGCCGCCCAAGCGGTTGAGGAGCCGCCACTGGCGCTGGGTGCGGGCCTGGGTGTGCCAGCCGACCAGCGCCATGAAGATCGGGATGAGGGGCAGGGTGAGGGCGATGACGAGCGCGGAGATCCAGTCGGCTTGGGCGACGACGGCGAGGACAGCGAGGGGGACGAGGACCGCGAGCACCAGTTGGGGAAGGTACCGGGCGAAGTAGTCGTCCAGTGCATCGAGGCCACGGGTGGCGAGTGTGGCCAGTTCCCCGGCCCGCGGGGTGCCCGTCCCCTCGCCGTCGGCGGGACCGCTGGCCCCTGACAACCAGACCGGTCCCGGTGCCGGCCCTCCCCGGGGCGGTTCGGGAGAGCCGGGGACCGCGACGCCGGTGACGTGGGCGATGAGGCGTCGGCGGAGCTGGGATTTGGCGCGGGCCGCCGAGTGCAGGGCGGCGGCTTCGGTGCCGTAGGACACCGCTGCCCTGCCCAGGGCGATCGCGGCGACGGCAGCGATCGCCCAGGACAGTTCGGTGAGCCCCTCGCCCGCGGCCGCGCCGGAGATGACACGGGCGATCAGCCAGGCTTGGGCGAGGACGAGCCCGGTCGTGGCGACCCCGCACAGCACGGTGACGGCGAGGTGGACCCGGACCGCGCTAGCGGTGCGCACCAGCCGAGGGTCGAGGGGTTTCATACAGCGGCTTCCTCACGGAGTGATCAGGCGTCGCCGGGGCGTCCGGCGGGGACAAGGGTCGGCTCAATGTGTTCCCGGGTGATGCGCTTGCGGAACACCCAGTAGCTCCAGCTCTGGTAGCCGAGCACCACGGGAAGGAAGATCACCGCCACCCAGGTCATGACGGACAGCGTGTAGTCGGCCGACGCCGCGTTCTCCACGGTCAGGCTGTACGCCGGGTTGGTGGTGGAGGGCAGCACGTTCGGGAACAGCGAGCCGAACAGCACTACCGTAGCGACGGCGATGGTGGTGGCGGTTGCGGTGAACGACCAGCCTTCCCGGCCCCGCAGGGCGAGCGCCACGGCCGCAACCAGGGTGAGAGCGGCGATAGCGACGAGCGGGAGCGTCCACGTCGTCCCGTAGGAGACCTGGGTCCACAGCAGGAATCCGGCCGCAGCGGGCACCGCGACCAGCGCGATCATCGGCACGGCGCGGCGCGCCTGGAGCCGCACTTCACCGCCGGTCTTGAGGCTGAGGAACATGGCGCCGTGCAGGGTGAACAGGGACAGCGTGGTCAGTCCGCCGAGCAGCGCGTACGGGTTGAGCAGGTCGAGCAGGTTGGCGGTGACGATGTGGTCGGCGTCCATCGGCACACCGCGCACGATGTTGGCGAAGGCCACCCCCCACAGCAGGGCGGGGATGGCGCTGCCCCAGAAGATCGCCTGGTCCCAGCGGGCCCGCCACTGCACGCTGTCGACCTTGCCGCGGTATTCGAAGGCCACGCCGCGGACGATCAGGGCGAGGAGCACGAGGAACAGGGGCAGGTAGAAGCCGCTGAACAGGGAGGCGTACCAGGCGGGGAAGGCGGCGAACATCGCGCCTCCCGCGGTGAGGACCCACACCTCGTTGCCGTCCCACACCGGGCCGATCGCGTTGATCATGACGCGGCGGTCGGTGTTGGTCTTGCCGAGGAAGGGCAGCAGGATGCCGACGCCGAAGTCGAATCCTTCGAGGACGAAGTAGCCGATCCACAGCACCGCGATGGCGGCGAACCAGAGAGTTGGAAGATCCATGCCGGGCTCCTAGTAGACGAACGCGGGGACAGGGGCGTCGCGGTCTTCATCCGAGTCGTCGTCCTGCGGGGGCACCACGTGGGTGGGCCCTGCCTTGACGTAGCGCCACAGCAGCCCGGCCTCGATGACGGCGAGCACGCCGTAGACGAGCGTGAACAGGGCCAGGGAGAGCGCCACCTCGGTCAAGGAGACACCGGGTGAGACGCTGGCCGCGGTGAGGAGCTCCCCGACGACGGTCCACGGCTGGCGGCCCATCTCGGTGAGGATCCAGCCGCAGATGTTGGCGGCGAGAGCCGCGGGCAGGCCGAGGATGGCGGCCCAGTACATCCAGCGGTGCTTGGGCAGCCGGCCGCGGCGGGTGAGCCACAGGCCGATGAAGCCTACGGCGACTCCGGCCAGGCCGAAGCCCATCATGAGCCGGAACGACCAGTAGATGACCGGGACGTTCGGCACGTACGATCCGGGACCGAACTGGGCTTCGTAGCGTTCCTGCACGTCGTTGATGCCCTGGACGTTGCCGTCGAGGCTGTTGGTGGCGAGGATGCTCAGCAGGTGCGGGATCTGGATGTTGATGTGGTTGCGTCCGTCGACGACGTCGCCGACCGCGAAGATCGAGAAGCCCGCGCCGTCTTCGTCTTCCCACAGCGCTTCCGCGCTGGCCAGCTTCATGGGTTCGTCTTGTGCCATGAGCTGAGCCTGGTGGTGGCCGGAGAAGGCGACGAGGATGCCCGCGAGAGCGGTGACGGCCAGGCCGGCGCGCAGGGTCTTGCGGAACAGTCCGTGTTCGCTGGGGTGCGGGGCCTGTCCGGGGGTGCCGGTGTCACCGTGGAAGCGGGCGCGCATGAGTTTGAAGGCGCTGACCGCGACCACGAACAGGCCTGCGGCGATGAACGACCCGGCGACGGTGTGGAGGTAGGTGGACCAGGCCTGGTCGTTGGCGAGCACCGCCCAGATGTCGGTGAGTTCCGCGCGTCCGGTTTCGGGGTTGACCTGGTAGCCCACCGGGTGCCGCATCCAGGCGTTGGCGGCGAGGATGAAGTAGGCGGACAGGTTGGTGCCGATGGCCGCTGCCCAGATGGTGGCGAGGTGGATCTTGCGGGGCAGCTTGTCCCAGCCGAAGATCCACAGGCCGATGAAGGTGGACTCCAGGAAGAAGGCGAGGAGGGCTTCCATCGCCAGCGGGGCGCCGAACACGTCACCGACGAATCGGGAGTATTCGCTCCAGTTCATGCCGAACTGGAACTCTTGGACGATGCCGGTGACCACGCCCATGGCGAAGTTGATGAGGAAGAGCTTCCCGAAGAATTTGGTCGCCTGCAGGTATTCGTGCTTGCCGGTGCGGTACCAGGCCGTCTGCAGGCTGGCGACGATGACGGAGAGTCCGATCGTCAGCGGGACGAATAGGAAGTGGTAGACGGTGGTGATGCCGAATTGCCACCGAGCAAGGTCTAGTGCGTCCATACCGCCTCTCCGAAAGCCGGAACGGCCCCGTGGCCCGTACTACCTCGCAGTCTACTACTACAAGTTGTAGTTCTACGATGTGTAGTAGATCGCAAAACCCTGCAACGACCGGGGAAAACAGCAATCCGGCCCTGCCCGGCAGACCGTGCCGTCCGCCAGACAGGGCCGGATGACGCGAGGCGCGCGGCCGCTATTCGAGCGGCTCAGCGCCCCTTTCCACCAGCATCTCGTTCATCAGGTCGATCTCGCTCTCCTGGGCGTCGATCATGCCCTGAGCCAGCGAGATCACCTTCTCGTCAGTGGCGAATCTCACCGCCGCCTCGGCCATGTCCACCCCGCCGCGGTGGTGTTCGATCATCAGCTCCAAGAACAGGACCTCCGCCTCCAGGCCGGTCGCCTCCCGCAGCTGCGCCATCTGCTCGTCCGTGGCCAGCCCGGGCATCCGGTCCGGGACTTCGCCGCTGCCCCCGCCGCCGTGGTCGTGCCCGGCCATCCAGGCCATGGGCGGCTGGTTGCTGCGCATCGGCAGATCCCACGCGGCCAGCCACCCGTCCATCCGCCCGATCTGCCCCTGCTGGGTGACGGCCATGTCGTAGGCGACCGTCTTCAGCTTGGGGTCCTCAGTCTTGTCGTAGATGATCAGCGCCATCTCCACCGCCTGGGCGTGGTGTGCGCTCATGTCGCGCAGGAAGCCCACGTCAGCGGAGGTGTCCAACGGCCTGTCGGACCGGTTGGTGAACAGGAAAGTCGCCGCTGCGGTCAGCACGACCAGAAAGAGGACGACCGGCAGCGGAACACGTCGCGATACCCACGGTAGTGGGCCTGTTACGGCTCTGGCATCGCCTTCGTTACCCAACGGAACCATCCTGGGGGGAAATTGCGTTAAGGGTGCGTATGTTCCCTAGTGGAGCATAAGTGACAAAATTTACAGTCCTCATCGAGGACAACCACGAGGAGTAACGGGTGGGCAAGAGTTCAGCGGAACGGCGCCGCCAGGTAGCCCTAGAAATGCGTGCACGGCGGGAGCGCGAAGCCCGGAACCGCAAGATCACCAAGATCGCCGCGATCATCGCGACGGTCAGCCTGGTGGCGGGAGGAATCGGCTACCTCTTCTACCTCGACTACCGCGACCGCAACATCGAAGGGCTCAAGGAGTACACCGGACTGACCCGGAAGCACGTCACCGAAGACGTCGACTACGAGCAGAGCCCGCCCGTGGGCGGCGACCACCACGCGGCCTGGCAGAACTGCGGCGTCTACGACGCCCCGCTGCGCGACCTCCACGCCGTCCACTCTCTGGAACACGGCGCGGTCTGGATCACCTACCGGCCCGACCTGCCCGAAGACGAAGTCAAGAAACTCGCGGAGTTCTACACCCCAGGCAGCTACGTCCTGGTCAGCCCGTACGAGGGCGACATGCCCGCGCCCATCGTGGCCTCCGCCTGGGGCCTGCAACTGGGCGTGGAGAGCGCCGACGACCCCCGACTGCCCCGCTTCCTGCGTGCCTACGAGCGCGGCCCCCAGACCCCGGAACCCGGGGCTGCCTGCCACGGCGCGGTCGGTCTGACCACCGCCGACTCGGACGAAGAGTGGGAAGCCCTGCTCGGAGAAGTCCAGACCATGGAGCAGAGCGAAGACCAGTAGCTCCCCAGCCGTGTCCCACGGTACGGCGGCGGTCAAGCGGGGCGCCAAGGCGCCCCGCTCACAGTTCTCCCGGGGGTAGGGCCGGAATCTCCTGGTCGATCAGTGCGCTGAGCGTCGTCAGCGCTTCGGCGGCAGGGGAGTATGTCGCCGGCAGGGTCAGCTCCACGTACGCTTCGCGGCCCACCGCAGTGAACAGGGTCGGCGCATCCGCGGGCTCGGGAAGCCACGCGATGTCGTTGACCGACAGCAGTTGCGAGTCGGGACGCAGCCCCGCGGGACGCTCCACCCCGCACCGCACCGCGATGGTCGGCGACCCCCAGGCCGCCACCAACTCGGAGTCAGGCTCGACTCGGATGCGTTCCTGCTCATAAAGCGTGTCGGGCAGCCGTGCCATCATCGATCGGCACAGTTTCGCGGTGTGCGCATCCGGAGTGGGGGGCTCCATCCGGACCACACCGCACCCGGTGGCCGCAGCCAACAGCACGACCAGCAGCGAAACGCCGCGGACCGCACGAGACGCAGGGTGCATCAGAGATCGACTCCACACACGGGACTAGGACTCCACATTCACAACCGGGCACGTCAAAGTGCGGGTGATGCCGTCGAGCCGCTGGATGCGCGCGATCACCAGGCGCCCCAGGGCATCGATGTCTTCGGCCTGTGCGCGCACGATCACATCGTAGGGTCCGGTGACGTCGTCCACCTGGGTGACCCCTTCTACCGTGGAGATCGCCGACGCTACCTGGGCTGCCCTGCCGACCTCGGTCTGGATCAAAATGTACGCCTGCACCATGGGTGAGCCTCCGCGACTCTGCGTTGGAGCGTCTGTCGTGTGGGGACCCGCACGGACCGCACCGCCGGCAATCCCGCGTCCGGAACGGGGCACGGGTCTAGACCACTGTGACCGGAAGGGTCACCGTACCCTGGAGACCGTGTCAAGCACTATCGGAAATCTCGGTGAATTCGGGTTGATTGCTCGGGTCACCGCCCGTTTCCCCGCCACCGAGAACGTTTTGCTCGGCCCCGGCGACGACGCAGCCGTCGTCCGGGCCGCTGACGGCCGCGTCGTTGCCACCACCGACCTGCTCGTGGAGGGAAGGCACTTCCGCCGGGACTGGTCCAGTGCGCGCGACGTCGGCCACAAAGCCGCCGCGCAGAACCTCGCCGACATCGCCGCCATGGGGGCCTACCCCACCGCGCTCCTCGTCGGCTTCGCAGCCCCCGCCGACCTCCCCACCGCCTGGGCCGACGAGTTCAGCGTCGGGCTGCGCGACGAGTGCGCCGCTGCCGGAGCCGCGGTCGTGGGAGGGGACGTCGTCAGCTCCGACACCCTCACCATCGCCATCACCGCGCTCGGCGACCTGCGCGGCGCTGCCCCCGTCCGCCGGGACGGGGCCCGGCCTGGCGACCTCGTCGCCGTCACCGGTAATCTCGGACTCGCCGCAGCAGGCCTCGCCCTTCTCCACGCCGGTCAGGCTGAAGGGCACCCTGACTGCCTGACCGCACACCGCCGCCCTGCACCCCCCTATCCAGCGGGGCCGGAAGCGGCGCGGCTGGGCGCCACCGCCATGATCGACATCAGCGATGGACTGCTCCAAGACCTCGGCCATATCGCTGCGGCCTCCGGGGTGGGAATCGCGGTACGCAGCGCTGACCTGCACCCGCCTGCCGGGCTGGTCGAGGCGGTTGAGACACTGATCCGCGGCGGAAACGCCGTACGCTCGCCGCTCGACTACATGCTCGCTGGCGGAGAGGACCACGCGCTCGCCGCCACCTTCCCTCCCCGCACGTCACTGCCCCGCCAGTGGACCGTGATCGGCACCGTGGTCGACGGCGACGGGGTCACGGTCGATGGGGCAATCCCGAAACTTTCCGGATGGGACCATTTCCGAAGAACGCCAGACAACAGTGATCGGTCATGAGTAAGTCACCCAGAGGCAAGATTCCGGTTTTGGGTGACTGGCCGCGCTAAGCTCTGGCGACCGACGGCTTGTCCGTTACCGGAAACGCCCAGGGCACGGATCCGGTCGACAGGAGTGCGGAAAGGCGCGGAAGCTATGCGGAGGCACGGACGGGGACGGGGGCGACGCGGCGCCCACCGCGCAGAGCCCACCGGCAGCGGCCCACTGGCCACAGTGGGCCATGTGCTGGGCAGCACCGTTCCCAAACGCGTATCCCCACCGCGGCCGCTGCGCGTCGCGGTGGTCTCCGGAGCGATCGTCGGCGCGTTGCTGTTCAGCTACAGCACCACCCAGATCTACCTGCGTTTTACCGAACCTGACCAGACGCCGCCGGCACCGAGCGTCACCACGTCGGCAGCCCCGCCGACGGACGGACACGGCAGCCCGCAGGCAGCGATCTCCACGCAAGTGGAGATCACCGTGGGGGCCGAGGAGAGCAGCGCCCCCTCCCCGTCACAGGACGCACCCGACGGAACGGAGCGCACGGCACCGGTTCCAGATCCCGGAGAAACGGCCCCGCCCGGCGGACACCAGTCTTTCCCCGTCCCGCAGAGCGCGCCCGGAACCCCGCGGGTTTCCTACCAGAAAATCGCCTACGACGAGACCCATTTCATGGGGCATGTGACGATCACCAACGCCAGCGATGCCGTGGTGGAGAACTGGGAACTGCGAGTGAAGTTCAGCGACGCCCGCATCGTCTCCGCCTGGGGCACCGAATGGGAACCGGTCCCCGGCGGGTTCATCGCCCGCCAGCCGCACTGGTCCAACGGTATTCCCCCGGGGCAGTCCATCACCATCAGCTTCACGGCGCGGGGCACCAGTCACACCCCGGAAAGCTGCTCGTTCAACGGCGTGCCCTGCTCCCTGTGAGCGGCAAGCCGTCTGTCTCCCGGCCCGGGGAACTCCCTTGCCGCACACTGCCCAGAAAAACGATCGAGCGCCACGACAGTTCGTCTGTGACGCTCGACGATGGTGCGCACGCGGAGTGCGCGCTGAAAGGGCATTCAGAAACGATCGACTTTGCCCGCCTTGATGCAGGAGGTGCACACGTTCAGCCGCTTCGGCGTACCCCCCACCCGGGTACGGACAGTCTGGATGTTCGGGTTCCAGCGGCGGCGGGTACGGCGGTGCGAGTGCGAGATACGGTTCCCGAACCCCGGTCCCTTGCTGCAGATGTCACAGACGGAAGCCACGGTAACTCCATTCACGCGCTCGGGCCGGCTGTGCTCGCACGCACGTCGATGACCCGAGAAAGGTCTGATGGGCAAGCAGGTCGACGCGGAACGCCAACCGTGGAAGCGTACCCGAAGACAGGACAAGACCCCACACCAGGGATCCATGTCTCCGGACGAGCGCCGGATCACCAACCGGAAGGGAGAATCCGGCTCAGGAAGTCCCCCGCTGAGGAGCCGTCCCAAGACACAACGCTTCCCCAAGTATAGCCCTGCGACGATCCGTAAGATGCCACAGTGGCGGGCCGCACGGCCAGGGAACGAGGCTGGGAAGGCGGGGGACCATGACCGACTTGACCGAGTCGCTGCGCGTCGTCGGGGACCGCACCGCGAAGGTCCTGGCTTCCGCACTGGGCTTGCACACCGTGGGAGACCTGCTGCGCCACTACCCCCGGCGCTACGACCGCCGCGGCGAGCTCACCGACCTGGACGGGCTGGTCGAAGGGGAACAGGTCACTGTCCTTGCCGAAGTCCTCACCTGCACGGTCCGCCCGATGCGCCAGCGGCGCGGCTCCATCCTCGAAGTCGTCGTCACCGACGGCCGCGGCCGGCTCTCCCTGCTCTTCTTCCACCGGGTCGGCTGGCACCGCGACCGGCTCCTGCCGGGCCGGCGCGGGCTGTTCGCCGGAAAAGTCTCCGTCTACCGGGGGCGCCGCCAACTCGCCCACCCCGAATACGAGCTGTTCGAGTCCGACGACGCGATCCAGGAACGGGCCCGCACCTACGCGGACACGCTCATCCCCATCTATCCGGCGACCGAAAAGATCACTTCGTGGAAGATCGCCAAAGCCGTGGCCACGGTCCTCGACATCCTGGGGGACCTCCCCGACCCGCTGCCCGCCGACCTCCGCGCCCGGCACGGCCTGGTGAGCCTGTCCGAGGCCTACCGGCTCATCCACACCCCGAAAGACTGGGATGATGTGCGCGCGGCACGGAAGCGGCTGAAATGGGACGAGGCGTTCGTCATCCAGGTGGCGCTCGCCCAGCGGCGGCGTACCGCCCAGCGGCAGCCCGCCCAGCCCCGCCCCCGCATCTCCGGCGGGATCCTCGACGCCTTCGACGCGAACCTGCCGTTCACGCTCACCGACGGACAGCGCGAGGTGGGCGAGGTGATCTCCGCCGACCTCGCTTCCGACCACCCCATGCACCGCCTGCTCCAAGGCGATGTCGGCGCAGGCAAGACCCTGGTCGCCCTGCGCGCCATGCTCCAAGTGGTGGATGCGGGCGGGCAGGCGGCTCTCCTCGCCCCCACCGAGGTGCTGGCCCAGCAGCACCACCGCTCGATCACTGAGATGCTCGGCCCCCTGGCCCGGGCTGGCCAGCTCGACGGCGCGGAACAGGCGACCCGCGTCGCCCTGCTCACCGGCTCGCTCGGCGCGGCCGCCCGCCGGGAAGCGCTGCTGGACGCAGCCTCCGGCCGGGCCGGCATCGTCATCGGCACCCACGCCCTGCTCCAAGAACAGGTCACGTTTGCCGACCTCGGCCTGGTCGTGATCGACGAGCAGCACCGTTTCGGCGTAGAACAGCGCGACGCGCTGCGCGACAAGTCCACCCGTGGCCGGCCGCACGTGCTCGTCATGACCGCGACCCCGATTCCGCGCACCGTGGCGATGACGGTCTACGGCGACCTCGACGTGGTGGCGCTCCGGCAGCTCCCCGCCGGGCGGTCCCCGATCGCTACCCACGTGGTCCCGTCCCGCGACAAACCGCACTACCTGGCCCGGGCCTGGGAGCGCATCCGCGAAGAAGTCGCGCAGGGCCGCCAGGCCTATATCGTCTGCCCCCGGATCGGCGGGGAAGCCGAAGACCCCGAGGAGAACGGACGGCTCTTCGCCGAACCGGACGGCGGGGAGACCGCGGGGCGGCGCGCCCCGCTCGCCGTTGTCGACCTGCTCGCCGAAGTCGAGCAGGGGCCGCTTGCAGGCCTGCGGCTGGCCGCGCTGCACGGCCGGCTGGCCCCTGACGAGAAGGACAAGGTCATGCGGGCCTTCGCCGCGGGCGAAATCGACGTGCTCGTGGCGACCACCGTGGTCGAAGTCGGCGTGAATGTGCCCAACGCCACTGTGATGATGATCATGGACGCGGACCGGTTCGGGGTCTCCCAACTGCACCAGTTGCGCGGCCGGGTCGGCCGGGGCAGCCTGCCCGGACTGTGTCTGCTGGTCACCGAGGCTGAAGAGGGCAGCCCGGCCCGGCGGCGCCTGGACGCGGTGGCGTCCACCACCGACGGGTTCGCCCTGTCCCGGCTGGACTTGGAGCAGCGCCGCGAAGGCGACATCCTCGGCGTGGCCCAGTCCGGCCGCAGCGGCACCCTGCGGCTGCTCACCATCACCCACGAGCAGGACGAGGAGCTGATCGGCCAGGCCCGTGCGGAGGCCACCGCCCTGGTGGACGCCGACCCGGAGCTGTCCGACCACCCCGTGCTGGCCCAGGCCCTCACCGAACTGCTCGGCGACGACCGCGCAGAGTACCTAGAGAAAGCCTGAGGGGAGCCGCCGCAGTGCGGCACCGCGCTGCGGCCCGTCCCGGCGCCTGCGGGACCCGGTCTAGGGTGGGCGGAAAACAGCGCACAGACGAGGGAGCACACCACCGATGACCCGCATCATCGCCGGTACTGCGGGAGGCCGTCGCCTGGCTGTCCCCCGAGGCCGGACCACCCGGCCCACCAGCGACCGGGTACGCGAAGCCCTGTTCGCCTCGGTGCTGTCGGAACTGGGCACGCTCGCGGGACTGCGGGTGCTCGACCTCTATGCGGGCTCCGGCGCAATCGGGCTGGAAGCGCTCTCCCGGGGAGCCGCGCACGCCCTGCTCGTGGAGGCCGACCGGCGCGCGGCCGCGGTCATTGACCGCAATATCGCCCAGCTCGGACTGCCCGGGGCGCGGCTGGTCGTCGACCGGGTGGAACGCGTCCTGTCCCGCGGCCCGGACGGCGGCCCCTACGACTTCGTGTTCGCTGACCCGCCCTACGCGATTGAAGACCGCGAGGTCACCGCGGTATTGGAGGCACTCCGCGACCACGGCTGGCTGACCGCGGGCACTCTCATCGTTGTGGAACGCTCATCTCGAAAGGAACCCATGGGATGGCCTGACGGTTACCAAAAAGGCAAGGTCCGTCAATACGGCGAAACGTCCCTTTGGTACGGTCACGCCGCGAGCCTCCCTGATCGGGACTGACCTGGTGGGCAGAATCCTGTGATACCGGCTCGCTGATCCGCAAACCAGTCAGAGAGGAGCGGTCCCGTGCGCCGTGTCGTCTGCCCTGGATCTTTCGATCCCGTCACCAATGGCCATATCGACATCATCCGCCGAGCGGCGAAACAGAACGAAGAAGTCATTGTCGCGGTGCTGGTGAACGTCAATAAACGTGGGCTTTTCACGGCGGACGAGAAGCTCGAGATGCTCCGGGAAGCGACCAAGGAGTTCGACAACGTCACCGTCGCCAAGTTCGACGGGCTGCTCGTCGACTTCTGCCGGGCCCACGACGTCTCCGCGATCGTGCGGAGCCTCCGCTCGGTCAGCGACTTCGACTACGAGCTGCAGATCGCCCAAATGAACTACCAGCTCTCGGGGATCGACACGCTGTTTTTGACCGCGAATCCCAAGTATTCGTTCCTCAGCTCCAGCCTGGTGCGGGAGATCGCCCAGTACAACGGGGACGTGAGCGCGCTGGTCCCGCCCTATGTGGAGGAGCGCCTGCGCGCCAAGTACGCCGAGCTGGCCAAGAAGAACGGCTAGGGCTAGAGTCCTCAGGTTCCGCGGTTTGGGACGGAAGGACCCCGCAGGTAGAATCGGTGACTGGCTGGTTCCGGGGCAAAGTGTGCCCTCGGGACAGCCATCCGGCGCCGGTCTCCGGCTGCCGGTCCGGTTAGTCCCTGTTCCCACCGCGTGTGGGACCCGTCTCAACCGAAAGCGCGATCACTCTGTCTCGTCTAGACTCCGAATCTCCGCTTGTGGTCGACACCCGACCGCTCGGCAGGCAGCCCGGTTCGATGCGGAAGGAAACCCGTGTCGTCCCCGCGCCTCCGCCGATGGCTGTCGGCATGGCCGAGGTGCCCGCGGGCAGCGACATCGAGCTGGATCTGCGGCTCGAAGCTGTCATGGAGGGCGTGCTCGTGACGGGTGAGGCGCGGACCCGGTACGCCGCCGAGTGCGCGCGCTGCCTGGATCCGCTGTCCAGGGAGCTGGAGGTCGACTTCCAGGAGCTGTTCCGCTATCCGCTCGACGACGACCACCCTCTCGTAGACGAGGTGGACGTCGGCGATGAGGATGAGGACTACTATCTTGAGGACGATCTGCTCGACCTCGAACCGGTGATCCGCGATGCGGTAGTGCTTGCACTGCCGCAGTCGCCGCTGTGTCGGGACGACTGCCCTGGCCTGTGCGTGGAGTGCGGCGTCAAACTAGCTGACGTTGGCCCGGAGCACAGCCACGGCGAGAGTTTCGACCCCCGGTGGGAGGCGTTGCGTCAACTGCGCGAGGAGTCCGGAGGGAGCTGAGCGTGCCACCGACGGGCGCCGGGCGGGTTGGCCGGCGAAGCCCGGTAACTCCGTGCTCTTCGTACCGGGACCTCTCCTGCGCCGCGGGCGGGCAGGTCATCGAGGAGCACACGCACCCCCGCGAAAGCGGGCCATGACCCAGGAGGATTGAAGTGGCCGTCCCGAAGCGGAAGATGTCGCGGAGCAACACGCGTGTCCGCCGTTCTCAGTGGAAGGCAGCGCGCCCGCTGCTGACCAGTTGCCCGCGCTGCCGTGACCCGAAGCTCCCGCACGTCGCCTGCCCTACGTGCGGTACCTACAGCAACCGCCAGGTCATCAACCCGGCGTGACAGCACGAAGGCGGGTCCGCAGATGGTCGGGCCCGCCGTTCCGTACCTCCGCCAGCGCGCTGCCGGTGCGTGCTGTCTTTTTCCGACATGGTTCGGGAATCCCCGAAGCCGTGGTGGTTGCCGTGCGCGCCCCACGACGTCCACCTCGTCTTCGAGCGTTCTCGACCGGATCGGAGTCTCCCGGTCCTGCAGCCGGTGCCAACGGTCAGTTCATCCTGCGGCGGTTCCTGCCTCAGGCGGGAGCTCCGCATGATCCGTAAGGATGTGAAGGTCGATGGGAACGCAGCTTTCCCCTGCCGAAGTCCGTGAGTTCCAGGAGACTGTCGGGGTCGAGATCGCTCCCGACATTCTCACCCGCGCCCTCACCCACCGCTCCTACGCCTACGAGAACGGCGGTCTTCCCACCAACGAGCGGTTGGAGTTCCTGGGCGACTCAGTGCTCGGCCTCGTGGTCACCGACACCCTCTACCGCACCCACCCGGACCTGTCCGAAGGGCAACTGGCCAAGCTGCGCGCCGCGGTGGTCAACATGCGGGCGCTGGCCGATGTGGCCCGCGAACTGGGGATCGGCCGCTATGTGCGACTGGGACGCGGCGAGGAGGCCACGGGCGGCCGCGACAAGTCGTCGATCCTCGCCGACACGTTGGAAGCCTTGATCGGGGCCGTCTACCTGGACCGCGGACTGGACGAGGCGTCTGAGCTGGTCCACCGGCTGTTCGACCCGCTGATCGCCCGGGCTTCCGGCTTGGGCGCGGGACTGGACTGGAAGACGTCCCTGCAGGAGCTCACCGCGGCTGAACTGCTCGGTGTTCCCGAATACGTGGTGGAAGAGAGCGGCCCGGACCACCAGAAGACGTTCCGCGCCACGGTGCGGGTCGCCGGGCAGACCTACGGCTCGGGAGAGGGCCGCAGCAAGAAGGAAGCAGAGCAGCAGGCCGCGGAATCCGCGTGGAAGGCGATCCGCGCCGCCACCGAGAAAGCCAAGCAGGAGAGCTGAGGGCATGCCGGAGCTGCCTGAAGTCGAGGTGGTGCGGCGCGGCCTGGAAAAGTGGGTGGTCGGCGCGTCGTTCGGCGAGGTCGAGGTCCTGCATCCGCGTGCGGTCCGGCGCCACGCGCCGGGTGCGGCGGATTTCGCCGCGCGCGTCAGCGGGTGCGGGGTCACGGAGGCGCGCCGCCGCGGCAAGTACCTCTGGTTGACCTTGGACTCCGGGGAGGCGCTCCTCGCCCACCTGGGGATGAGCGGCCAATTGCTGGTCCAGCCGCGCCATGCCGCAGCCGAACGGCATCTGCGGGTCCGCCTGCCCCTGACGGCGCGTCAAGGCCACGACCCGGAGGCCCCGCAAGAGCTGCGTTTCGTCGACCAGCGCACGTTCGGCCACCTGCTCGTGGACCGGCTGGTGGATGACGGCACCGGTACCGGGCTGCCTTCGGTGATCTCCCACATTGCGCGCGACCCCCTGGACCCTGCTTTCGACGAGGACGCGTTCGCCGCGGCGCTGTGCCGCAAACGCACTGAGCTGAAACGCGCCCTCCTCGACCAGTCCCTCATCAGCGGGATCGGCAACATCTACGCCGATGAAGCGCTGTGGATGTCCCAACTGCACTGGGCGACCCCTACCGAGGCCCTGTCGCGCTCCCAGGTCGCCACGCTGCTGGCCGCGGTCCGCGAGGTGATGGTCGCGGCCCTGGCCCAGGGCGGGACCTCGTTCGACAGCCTTTATGTGAACGTCAACGGGGAGAGCGGCTATTTTGCGCGCAGTCTCAACGCCTACGGCCGGAACGACCAGCCGTGTGCACGCTGCGGCACGCCGATCCAACGGGAGACGTTCATGAACCGCTCGTCGTACAGTTGTCCGCGGTGCCAGCCGAGACCGCGGCACGCGCGAGCGTGAGCGCTTGTTTTCCCGGGTAAGCGCACCGAGAGTCACCAGGGGAGTCATGGAGAAGGTTCGTCTGACCGCATGGGTGCGCGGGCACGTCCAGGGCGTAGGTTTCCGGTGGTGGACGCGAGCACGCGCATTGGAGCTCGGACTTACCGGAGCCGCGACCAATCTGGATGACGGCAGAGTGGAAGTGGTCGCGGAAGGGGATCGCACGGCCTGTGAACGGCTCCTCGAGTTGCTGCGCAGCGGCCAGACACCGGGGCGTGTGGATTCCGTCGTTGAGCGTTGGACAAACCATAGGGGTTCTTTCACCGGATTCGAGGAGCGGTGAGTATCCTGGATATGGGGACGCGATTCGTGTGAGAACCCGGAACGCGACACGGGACTGCTGAGAGGGCTCTCACCCCGCCCCGGGGATAGAGCACCACCCACCCGGGGGATCACCGACGAATCGCGTGACCTCGCATGCCCAATAACGGTGTACAGACACAGTTGTCGCCGGCTTTTTCGTCCAATTCTTGACCGACGGCGCGCACGGTGAGACGCTGGAAGGTACATAATGCGCTTATCCACCTTCACGCCAGGCTGACTCAGGCATTTCTCCTACCTGGCCGTGGCGTCATTTCCGTGTGCGATTCCCGTTGGTCACTCAGTGTGGAGGACCCGTAATCATGGCAAAAGCTCTGTTTGGTCACGTCGGAGGTCCGGACCCTCGTATGGTCCAGGAACTGCGGCGTTTGCAGAAGCGCGTACGCGACCTCGAAAACGAGGTCATGAGGCTCCAGGCCCAAAACGACCGGCTTTCCGAGACGATCACGGATCTCACCGTCTCCACCTCCGATCGCGAGCCGGCTCTGGCCTGATCCAACCCCACCAGCGCTGCGCGGATCCCAGTCGACGAAGGGCGCCTGCACCTCAAATCTCCTGGCGCCCTCGAAAACGCGGGAAACCGCAGAGCACTGTGAAGATCTTTCTTTCCCTTGGAATTAACCAGGTTTTACCCGGAAATCCTTTTCCGTAATCCTGAAAGATCATATTCCTCCCGACGTTGCCAACACACCAGGTCCGGGCAGCGCTCCGTATGATCCCAGTGGCGGCCATCCCGGTGTGTCGCAGCGGGAGAAGAGGCCGTTTCCGGTCGCCTCTTCGTCTTCCGACCCGGTTCTGACGCCCCGCACCGCGCCGCGTTATAGGGGCCAGAACAGACCTTCCGCCACGCAGGGTTCTCCGCTGTCGTGGGTCGACCGACATCCTGTCGCATACCGCGCCCTGCCCCATGAAAGGCAAGGCCACAGCGTCCCGAAAGCGTGCCATGCACTCGCCAAGGCATGGCACGCTTGACAGCGACAAAGTCGGGAGACCGCGGAGGTGAACGCGCAACCGTGTACTTGAAGACCCTCACCTTGCGCGGATTCAAATCCTTCGCGTCGGCCACCACACTCCGCTTCGAACCCGGGATCACCTGTGTGGTCGGACCTAACGGGTCGGGAAAGTCCAATGTGGTTGACGCCCTGGCGTGGGTCATGGGGGAACAGGGCGCGAAGACGCTGCGCGGCGGCAAGATGGAGGACGTGATCTTCGCGGGAACGTCGTCCCGCCCTCCGCTCGGCCGAGCCGAAGTCAGCCTCACTATCGACAACACCGACGGTGCGCTGCCCATCGACTACTCCGAAGTCACCATCAAGCGGACCATGTTCCGCAACGGCGGCTCAGAGTACGCCATCAACGGCGACCCCTGCCGCCTCCTCGACATCCAAGAACTGCTCAGCGACTCCGGTATCGGCCGGGAGATGCACGTCATCGTCGGCCAAGGGCAGCTCGACACGGTGCTGCACGCCGGACCGGAGGAGCGCCGTGCGCTCATTGAAGAAGCCGCGGGCATCCTCAAACACCGCAAACGCAAAGAGAAAGCGCTGCGGAAACTCTCCGCGATGCAGAGCAACCTCGACCGGGTGAGTGACCTGGTCGCGGAGCTGCGCCGCCAGCTCAAACCGCTCGGCCGCCAAGCGGAACTGGCCCGCCGCGCCACGGTCATCCAAGCGGAACTGCGGGACGCCCGGCTCCGGCTGCTCGCCGACGACATCGTCACCCTGCGGGAAGCCCTCGCCAAGGAGGAAGCCGACGAGGCCGAGGTCCGCGCCCGCCGCGCCGCTGTCGAAGCAGAGCTCACCCAAGCCCAGGAGCGCGAAAACCAGTTGGAGCAGGCCGCAGCCGAAGCCGCTCCGCTGCTCGCCCGCGCCCAAGAGGCCTACCACGCCCTGCAGCGGCTCAAAGAGCGGCTCAGCGCGGTCGCCAGCCTCGCCACGGAACGCCACCGCAACCTCAGCGCCGCCAGCAGGGAAGAGCACCGCGGCCGCGACCCGGAAGAGCTGGAAGCGGAAGCCGCGGAGATCCGCGCCGAGGAGGAAGAGCTCCGCGCCCAACTGGAAGAGGCGCGCCTCCGGCTGGAAGAGGTCGTCGTGGAGCGGGCCGAAGCCGAGGCGGCGCTGCGCGACGAAGAGCAGCGGGTGGCCGCGGCCGTGCGTGCCGCCGCCGACCGCCGGGAAGGCCTGGCCCGGCTCCACGAACGCGCCGCAGCGCTGCGCCGCACCCTGGAAGCGCAGGACGCTGAGATTGAACGCCTCACCCAGGCTGCCGCGGAAGCCCGGGAACGCGCCGCCCAAGCCCAAGAGGAGTTCGCGGACGCCCGCGCCGACGCGGAAAGCCTGGACCTCGGGGACAGCGAACTCGACGAAGCCTACGAGCAGGCCCGCGAAGAGCTCGCCGCCGCGGAGGCCCGCCTGGCTGAGCTGCGCGACGCAGAACGGAACGCGGAGCGGGAACGTGCCGCCTTGGAGGCCCGGCGGGACGCCCTGCAGATGGGGCTGGAGCGCCGGGACGGTGCTGCCGCCCTCCTCACCGCGGACGGGGACGCGCTCGGCCTGATCGGCGCCCTCACCTCCCTCATCGACGTGGCCGCGGGCGACGAGAGCGCGATCGCCGCGGCGTTGGGCGCGGCCGCGGACGCAGTGGTCGTCGGCACGCACGACGCCGCCCGCAGCGCCCTGGACCTCCTCAAACAGCGTGACGCCGGCCGAGCCGGGATCGTGGTCGCCGACAGCGCTGAGGTCCAGCCGCGGGAGCAGTGGCCCGACCCGCCCGCGGGCGCCCGCTACGCGGTGGACTCCGTCACCGTCCCCCCGCGGCTCCGCTCCGCCGTCACTGCGCTGCTCGCCGATACCGTGCTGGTCCCCGACATGGCGACGGCTGCCCGTGTCATCGCGGAACGTCCCGCCCTGCGCGCTGTCACCCCGGAAGGGGACGTGTTCACTTCCGCGTTTGTGCACGGCGGCGCCGCCACCGGGCCCAGTCAACTGGAAGTGCGCGCTGCCATCGACGAAACAGCCAGCCAGTTGGCCGCGGCCGAGGAGGTCTGCAAGCGGATCACCGAGGACCTCGGTGACGCCCAGCTCGAACGGGAGCGGGCGGCGGCAGCCGTGGACGCGATCACCGCCCGCCGCCGGGAGGCGGACCGGCGCCGCAGCGAGATTGCGCAGCGCGTGGGCCGTCTCGGCGCTCAAGTCCGCTCAGCCACCCAGGAAGCCGAACGGTACACCGCTGCCGTGGAGAAGGCCGTCCGTGAACGCGAAGCCACCCGGGCAGCCCTTGCGGAACTCGAGGAACGGGTCGCCCAGGCGGAGAGCGAACCCGTGGACGAAAGCGAGCCGGACACGGCCCGCCGTGACCAGTGGGCCGCGGAAGCCGCTCGGCTGCGGTCCGTGGAAATGGAGGCGCGCCTGGCCGTGCGCACCGCTGAAGAGCGGGTCCGCGCGATCACTGGGCGGGCAGAAGGGCTCCTGCGGGCCGCAGCCGCGGAACGCCGGGCCCGGGAGGAGGCGGCCCGTCGCCGACAGCGCCGCGCCGCCCAAGCCAAGGTCGCCCAGGCGGTCGCGGAAGGCGCCTCCCAGGCGCTGGCACGGATCACCGTCTCCCTCGCCGAAGCCGACGGGGAGCGTCGGCTCGCCGAGGAGCAGCGCGACGCCCGGGAAGCCGAACTCAAAACGGTTCGGGTGCGGATCCGGGAACTTTCCACGGAACTGGAGAAGCTGCGCTCCGCCGTGCACAGCGGGGAGATGGCCCGCGCCGAGCGCCGCCTGCGGCTGGAACAGTTGGAGACGCGCGCCCGTGAAGAGTGGGGCATGGAAGTGGAGACGCTCGTGGCCGAGTACGGCCCGCACGTGCCCGTGCCCCCGCCCCCCGGCACCCCGGAGGACGAGGCTGTCCCGGTGCCGTATGTGCGCGCAGTGCAGGAGAAGCGCGCGAAGACCGCGGAACGCCAGCTCAACCAGCTCGGCAAGATCAACCCGCTGGCGTTGGAAGAGTTCGCTGCCCTGGAGGAGCGGCACAACTTCCTCAACGCCCAGTTGGAGGACTTGAAGAAGACCCGCCGCGACCTGATGACCGTGGTCAAAGAGGTCGACGACCGGGTTCAGGAGATCTTCTCCGCCGCCTACGCCGACGTGGCACGGGAGTTCTCCCGCGTCTTCGCGCGCCTCTTCCCCGGAGGGGAGGGGCGGCTCGTCCTCACCGACCCCGACGACATGCTCACCACCGGGGTCGAAGTGGAGGCCCGCCCGCCCGGGAAGAAGGTGAAGCGCCTCTCCCTGCTCTCCGGTGGGGAGCGGTCACTGACCGCGGTCGCTTTCCTCGTCGCGATCTTCAAAGCCCGGCCGTCCCCGTTCTACGTGATGGACGAGGTGGAGGCCGCGCTGGACGACATCAACCTGCAGCGGCTGCTCGTGGTCTTCGAAGAGCTGCGGGCCACGTCCCAGCTCATCGTCATCACCCACCAGAAGCGCACCATGGAGATCGCTGACGCCCTGTACGGCGTGACGATGCAGGGCGACGGGATCTCCCAGGTGATCAGCCAGAAGCTGGAGCGGAAAGCGAGCTGACCTGGCCTGCATTGCTTCGGGGCGACAGCGAGGAGACCACGGCAGACCCCAGGGGAAAGCCCTTTTTGCCCTTTTGGTCCACCCTTCCTGGCGGACAAGATCAGCGGCGGCCTAAGATGGCCTGGTCGCGTCGTACTACGGCGGAAACGCACAGGTACGAGGCGATGGCACCACGTAAGCGAAGTCCGGTCTGAAACCGGCGCTGTCCCCGCAACTGTGACACTCCGCTCCCGCCCCGGCGGGAACGGAGTGGAGCCAGGTCGCCTTGCGTGGTCGCCGACGTTCACTGTTCTCGTGGGAAGAGCGGTCCGTCATTGCTGCGGGCTCTATTCCCCTGACGTGTGCCTAAGGAGCCCCAAGTGCGTGTTGCACGTCGCTTCACCGCGCTGTCGCTTCCTCTCCTGCTTGCCCTCGCCGCCTGCGGCTCCCCCGCTGAAGAACCCGCCGCGGACCAGTCGTCCAGCACAGGAGAGTTCCCCGTGACCGTCGCCGACGCGCGCGGTGACGTCACCATCGAAGAAAAGCCCACCCGCATCATCTCGCTGTCCCCGTCCCTGACCGAGATCCTGTTCGAGGTGGGAGCCGGCGACCAGGTCGTCGCCGTCGACGAATACTCCAACTACCCGCCGGAAGCCCCCACCACCGACCTGTCCGGGTTCACCCCCAACGTGGAGGCGATCGCCGACTACGAACCCGATTTGGTGGTGCTCTCCGACGACAGCAGCGACATCACCGAACAGTTGGAGAAGCTCCACATCCCGGTCCTGCTGCTGCCCGCCGCCGAGAAACTGGAAGACACCTTCGCCCAGATGGAACTGCTGGGCGAAGCCACCGGCAACGCCGACGAAGGCATCGACGCAGCCGAAGAACTGCGGGAACGCATGGACGCCATCGTCGCGGAGGTCGTCGACGACGGCGCAGCCGGGCTGAGCTACTACCACGAGATCGACGCCCAACTGTACTCGGTGACCTCCGACACCTTCATCGGGCAGATCTACGACCTGTTCGGCCTGGTCAACATCGCCGACGAAGCAGAAGACCCCGCGGGCGGCTACCCGCAACTGTCCGCGGAGTTCATCGTCGAACAAGACCCCGACCTCATCTTCGTCTCCTACCCGGGCGGCGTGGACGACGTCCTGGGCCGTCCCGCGTTCGCCACGGTGACCGCGGTGCAGCAGAAGAACGTGGTCGAAGTGGACGCCGACATCTCCTCCCGGTGGGGGCCGCGGGTCGCCGACTTCGTCGAGGAAGTGGCTGAGGCCATCGAAACGGCGCGCAGCGAATGATCAGTGAGCCCTTCCGAGCTGGCCCCCAGGCAGGGCTTCGGATGGGCGTCGGACGCCGGGACCTACTCGGCCCGCTCTGGCTCGGGGTGGGGCTGGTCGCCCTGTGCAGCGCGATGGTCCTGGGGATCAGCGCGGGCGCGGCCTCCCTCACCCCGGCCGAGATCGTCCGGGAGTTCCTGAGCCGCATCCCGTTCCTCGACGTGGAGTCCACGCTCAACGACCGGCAGCGGGCCGTGCTCGACCAACTGCGGGTGCCCCGGGTCGTCCTCGGTGCCCTGGTGGGCGGGCTGCTGGCCAGCGCCGGCGCCGCCTATCAGGGAGTGTTCCGTAACCCGCTGGCCGACCCCTACCTGCTGGGCGCGGCCAGCGGGGCCGGGCTAGGCGCGACCCTGGTCATCGTGGGCGGCGGATTCCTGCCGAGCGGGCCGCAGCTCATCCCGGTCGCCGCGTTCCTCGGGGCCCTGGTCGGGGTGATGTCCGCCTACCTGCTGGGACGCACGGCAGGGGGCGGAGGCACGGCATCCCTGCTGCTCGCCGGGGTCGCAGTGTCGTCCTTCCTCACCGCCACCCAGACGTTCATCCAGCAGGCGCGGATCGACGAGCTGCGGCGCGTCTACGCCTGGATGCTCGGCGGTCTGGGATACAGCGGCTGGGAAGGCCTGGGGCTGGTCGTGCCGTATGCGGCCGTGGCCATAGCGGTCCTGCTCGGCAGCGGATTCCTCCTCGACCTGCTCGCCCTCGGCGACGAGAAAGCCGTCAGCCTGGGAGTGCGGCCCGGCCTCGTCCGGATTGTCGTGATCTTCGCGGCGTCCCTGGCCACCGCCTCAGCCGTCGCGGTCAGCGGCCTGATCGGCTTCGTGGGCCTCGTCGTCCCGCACATCGTGCGCCGCCTGGCCGGCCCCGGCTACCGGCGCATCCTCCCAGTGTCGCTGCTGTTCGGCGGAGCCTTCCTCGTCGTCGCGGACATCGCGGCCCGCACCCTGCTCGCCCCGGCCGAGCTTCCCCTCGGCGTGGTGACCGCGTTCGTCGGCGCCCCCTTCTTCGTGCTCGTCCTGCGCGCCACCCGGTCGCGGGCCAGGTAGCTGCCCCGCAGCACCGCGAAGACGCCACGACGAGGGGATACCGGCACATGACCCGCGGTCTGGAAGACTGAAGGCGCTATGGACTACACGATTGTTGTCATCGCGATCGCCATCGTGGCACTGGTGGCGGTCGGGGGCGCGCTGCTGATCGTTCCGCGCCGCCGGGTGGGGAAAGCGGAGCAGAAACCCGAACTCGACCAGCCGGAAGGCCGTTCGGGTGCGGGGGCCACCGCGGTGCTCGAACCGGAAGAGACCGAGGGGGCCACCGCGGTCGCCGAACCCGAAGCCCCTCCGGTGCCGGCACCTCCCCCGGCACCGGAGATCGAACTCCCGCCGCCCTCGGCCGGGCGGATGGTGCGGCTGCGCGCCCGTCTCGCCAAGTCGCAGAACGTCTTCGGCCGCGGCCTGCTGAACCTGCTGGCCAGCGACAAACTGGACGAGGACACCTGGGAGGAGATCGAGGACACCCTCATCACCGCCGACGTCGGTGTCACCTCGGCCACGCAGATCACCGAAGGGCTGCGCACCCGGGTGCGTGTGCTCGGCACCCGCAGTGTCGACGAAGTCCGTGCCCTGCTGCGAGAAGAACTGCTCGCCCACATCAACCCGAAGCTGGACCGTACCGTCCGCACCAAAGGGCCGGGGGAGCGTCCCGCCGTGATCATGGTGGTGGGCGTGAACGGGGTCGGTAAGACCACCACCGCGGGCAAACTGGCTCGGGTCGTGATCGGCGACGGCGGCAGCGTCGTCCTGGGCGCTGCGGACACGTTCCGGGCAGCCGCCGCAGACCAGTTGCAGACCTGGGGAGAGCGCGTCGGCGCAACCGTGGTGCGCAAACACGAAGGCGCGGACCCGGCCAGCGTGGCCTTCGACGCGGTCTCTCAAGGCATCGAGCAGGGGGCCGACACCGTCATCATCGACACCGCGGGACGGTTGCACACCAAGACCGGCCTCATGGACGAGCTGGGCAAAGTCAAACGCGTCGTGGAGAAGAAAGCCCAGGTCGACGAGGTCCTGCTGGTGCTGGACGCCACCACTGGGCAGAACGGCCTGCGGCAGGCGCGCGTGTTCGCCGAGGTCGTCAACGTCACCGGCATCGTGCTGACCAAAATGGACGGCACGGCCAAGGGCGGCATCATCATCCAAGTGCAGCGGGAGCTCGGGGTGCCGGTCAAACTCGTCGGGCTCGGTGAAGGCCCCGACGACCTGGCGCCGTTCGACCCGGAAACCTTCGTCGACGCCATCTTGGAGACCTCCTGAACCACCGCGGCGCGGGGCGACCCGCGCCGCGCCGAACAGCCCCACGGGCACACCGCGGGCAGCCAGCAGACAGCAGACCGGTGGGAGCCGCATCCCGCACGGTCTTTTTCTTTATCCCGTCCCGCTCCCGCCCGTCCCCACCCCACACTGGCCGCAGCCGGCGGAAGCCCGGCAGGGTCCAGCACGTTTCACACGCCTGTAACGCACCGCTTCAGGTCTTCACGTGCGCGCAACAGTCCGCAGCACACCGTGTAACACGCCCGGCGGAAGCTTTCAGGGCAAGGGCGGAACGCGCTTGAGGGCACACCCGAGCGAAAACCCAAGCCCTGGACCCCAACCATCCCCGCGCGCACCATCATGGAGGCAACGTGCTCGATACCGGTACCACTGCCTGGCTGTTAATGAGCGCCGCACTCGTCATGCTCATGACCCCCGGCCTCGCCTTCTTCTACGGGGGCATGGCGCGGGCCAAGAGCGTCCTCAACATGATGCTGATGAGCTTCACCAGCATCGCCATCGTGAGCGTCCTGTGGGTGCTGGTCGGCTACTCGCTGACCTACAGCCCGGGCTACGGCCCGCTCACCCACCTCATCGGCGGTCTCGGTGACTTCGGCTCCAGCGGTTTCGTCAACGCTGTCGACGAGGAGGGCGGCTACCCGCTCCTGGTCGACGTCGGCTTCCAGATGATGTTCGCCATCATCACCGTCGCCCTGATCAGCGGTGCCATCGCCGACCGCGCCAAGTTCGGCGCCTGGCTCCTCTTCGTCCCGCTCTGGTCCCTGTTCGTGTACTTCCCTGTGGCCCGCTGGGTGTGGGGCGGCGGCTGGTTCGACCAGTTGGCTGACTGGTTCGGTGCCAGCGTCGTCGACTTCGCTGGCGGGACCGCGGTGCACATCAACGCGGGTGCTGCCGCGCTCGCCCTCACCTTCGTCCTCGGCCGCCGCAAAGGGTTCGGCTCCGAGTCCATGCGCCCGCACAACCTGCCGTTCGTTCTGCTCGGCGCGGCACTGCTGTGGTTTGGCTGGTTCGGATTCAACGCCGGATCCGCCTACGGCGCCAACGAGACCGCCAGCCTGGCCCTGGTCAACACCCAGGTGTGCACCGCCGCAGCGACCGCCGCGTGGATGCTGGTGGAACGCGTCCGCTACGGCAAGGTGACCGCGCTCGGATTCGCCTCGGGGGCCGTCGCCGGGCTGGTCGCGATCACCCCGGCCGCCGCCAACCTCACTCCTGTCTGGGCAGTGGTGCTGGGCCTGGTCGCCGGAGCGGTCTGCGCCTACGCGATCAGCTGGAAGTTCAAGTTCAAGTACGACGACGCCCTCGACGTGGTGGGCATCCACATGGTCGGCGGCATCATCGGTTCGCTGGCGCTGGGCGTGTTCGCCTCCGCCACCGTGGGGGAGGGCGCACCCGACGGCATCCTCTTCGGCGGCAGCCCGATGTTCCTCCTCGTGCAGTTCATCGCCGTGGCGGCCACGACCCTCTACTCTTTCGCGGTCACGTGGCTCATCGCCAAGGCCATCGACATGGCGATGGGCTTCCGCCTGCCGGAGCACGTGGAGACCAACGGGCTGGACACCGAGCTTCACGCTCAGTCCGCCTACGCCTTCGACGAACTCGACACCGTGGAACTCTCCTCGTCGCTGCCTCCGGGCGAGGAGAAGCCCTCAGCGCAGGTGCGGGTCTAGCGTCCCCAACGGAGAGGACGCAGCCTAAGCCGTAGGCGATGGGGACGGCAGGCCGGTGAGGAAAACCCTCACCGGCCTCGCTGTCGTCTGCGACCATAATTCTTCGGCCGGGACGCGACCGGGGGTCGTCCAACCGCTGCGAGAACCCTGGTGAGGTTGGATAGGCTCAGAACCCGACTCGACGCCGTGCCGGTCGGAACTTAGTCCCCGCGCGTGGTGGACGGGAGGCACACGGCACGATCGCGATCCTCCGGGTTTCTCGGTTCCCGCAGAACCAGAGCAGACCCCGGTACGTCCAAAAACTTCGAGTACACCCCCATCCCCCTTCAGTGAAGGCCAGGAGGCACTATGGCGCGGGCGATTCGCATGCCTTGGCGATCAGTGAGAACGACAATCCCCGTCGCGGGGGTCGCGGTGTTCGCACTCAGCACCACCGGATGTGGGTTGCTCGGCATGGGACCAGGAGAAGGGCCGGAGCCGTCGCCCTCCCCGACTCCGGTGAGCGCGGGGCCGCTCTTCGAAGAGGCGGTGGCCGCGTTAGAAGAAGCCGCCGCGATCCAGATCCAGGGACAGTTCTCCGACCCCGACGACACCAGTGACGTGGTGAGCACTTCGGTGACGGTCACCAACACCGGGGCGGCACTCGGCACTTTCCAGGCCCGTTCGGGCAGTGAAGCCGACTACTTCGAAGCCGACGGCAAGCTCTTCCTCAAAGCCGACTCCGACTACTGGCTGACCCACGACGTGTTCAACCCGGACGGGGACGCCTACCCCGACCACTGGGTGCGGGTCACCCAAGAACAGTTCGGGCTCGACCCGGGAGGCGTGCTGGCACCGCCGAAGCTCGCCGAGAGCCTGCGCGCCCAGGCCCCCAGCGACAACGCCGAAGCCGTCGAGGAGAAGCTGGACGGGGTTGTCGTCTACCGCGTCGACTTGGCGGGCGGCACGGCGTGGATCACCTCGGAAGCCCCGCACACGCTGGTCCGCATGCAGATCGAGGAGCTCGCCCCGGCAGACGGGGAAGGGGTGGCCAGCCGGATCGACGCGAGCTTCGCCGAGGTGGACACCGCCACCGTGGAACAGCTCTACGACGATCTCGTCGCCTACGCCGAAGAGGAGCTGGGATCTGCGCGGGATGCCCGTTTGGAGGTAGCCTGGGCAGAAGAGGAGCTCGGTGGTGACTGCCAGACCGGCGGCGCGTGCACCATGATCGGCAAGGTCAAGGAGATCAGCGGGGCAACCGAGGGCTCCATCCTGGTGCGCATGGACGGCTCCTTCACCAACGACGAGCTGGGAGAGAAGACGTGCAACACGACCGGCAGCCTGAAGGCCGGCGGCACGCTCGAACTCTCGTGCTCGATCGACTACGCGTTGGCGCCGAGCCCGGACCCGGTCACCTACCAGATCGAGTTCAAAGCCAAACTGTCCACCCGTGCACTCTCTGGGGATGCCCGCGAGGAGCTGGTCGCCGCGCTCAAGGAGCAGCGGGAGGCCACCCTGTCCGGTGACGCCGGGGAGGACGCGGACGAGGGGGAGGAAGCCTGACCCGGCACGGCTGGCGCCACTGCAAGGGCTTCTCACACCGTCACCACAGCCGGCGCGGCCCTCGCCCCCCGGCGGGTACCCTGAGGGTCTAACCCGAGAGACGAAGGACAGAGCTCACCCGTGTTCGAGACGCTTTCCGACCGCCTGACCACGGTCTTCTCCTCGCTGCGCGGCAAAGGCCGTCTCTCTGAGGAGGACATCAACACCACCGCACGCGAGATCCGTGTCGCCTTGCTGGAGGCCGACGTCGCGCTGCCCGTCGTGCGCGAGTTCATCGCACGGGTCAAGGAGCGGGCCCGCGGTGCGGAGGTTTCCAAGGCGCTGAACCCGGCCCAGCAGGTCATCAAGATCGTCCACGAGGAGCTCATCGAGGTCCTCGGCGGGGAGACGCGGACGATCCGGTTCGCGAAGACCCCGCCGACGGTCATCATGCTGGCGGGTCTGCAAGGTGCCGGTAAGACGACCTTGGCCGGCAAGCTCGCCAAGTGGCTGGCCGACCAGCGCAACACTCCGCTGCTGGTCGCAGCCGACTTGCAGCGCCCCAACGCGGTCACCCAGCTCCAGGTGCTGGGGGAGCGGGCGAATGTCGCGGTGTACGCGCCTGAACCGGGCAACGGCGTGGGCGACCCGGTCGAGGTGGCCCGTTCGTCGATCGACTATGCGCGGCGCAACAACTACAACGTCGTCATCATCGACACCGCGGGCCGCCTGGGCATCGACGAGGAGATGATGCAGCAGGCCGCCGACATCCGCGACGCGGTCTCCCCGGACGAGATCCTCTTCGTCGTCGACGCGATGATCGGTCAGGACGCGGTGACGACGGCGCAGGCGTTCCTGGAAGGTGTCGGCTACGACGCGGTCGCGCTGACCAAGTTGGACGGCGACGCGCGGGGCGGTGCCGCGCTGTCGATCCGGCACCTCACCGGTCGGCCGATCATGTTCGCGTCCACGGGGGAGAAGCTCGAGGACTTCGACCTTTTCCACCCCGACCGCATGGCGTCGCGCATCCTCGACATGGGTGACGTGCTCACCCTGATCGAGCAGGCGCAGCGGACGTTCGAGGAAGAAGAAGTCGCGAAGATGGCCAGCACGCTGGCCTCGGACGAGGACTTCACTCTGGAAGACTTCCTCGAGCAGATGATGATGATCCGCAAGCTCGGCCCCATCGGCAAACTGCTGCAGATGATGCCGGGGATGGGGCAGATGCGGGAGCAGATCGAGAACATCGACGAGCGCGAGCTGGACCGGGTGGCGGCCATCATCCGGTCGATGACCCCGGAAGAGCGAGCCAACCCCAAGATCATCAACGGCTCCCGCCGCCTGCGGATCGCCAAGGGTTCGGGAACCCAGGTCAGCGACGTCAGCGGCCTGGTCACGCGCTTCTTCGAAGCGCAGAAGATGCTCCGCCAGCTCAAGCAGGGCGGGCTCCCGGGCATGCCCGGGATGCCCGGCTTCCCCGGCATGCCCGGCATGGGGCCCGGCCGGAAGAAGGCGGCCAAGGCAGCGGGGAAGAAGGGCAAGAAGAACAAGCAGCGCAGCGGCAACCCGCTGAAAGCCCGGCAGCAGGAGGCCGAGCGCGCCGCACAGCGCGAACGGAAGCGGGCCGAGGAGCCCGCTCCCCCCACCCTGCCGCCGGGGCTGGGCGCCGGAATGCCCCAGTTGCCTCCCGCGTTCGGGGGCGGGCTTCCGGACCTGTCCGCTCTCAAACCGCCGAAGAAGAAAAAGTAGGACCGAACACCTTGGCTGCCGGAGTGGCAGCGTTGTGCCGCTCCGGGCCGCGGAAACGGCCGCGCCACGGTTTGGGAGCCTGCACAACCCGCGTCCGATTATCTGGCACAATTGGGTGGTGACTAACGGCGTGCGGAGTCAGCCCTCTATCTCACTCCTCACGCCCACGTCCCACCCGACGCGGCACCGCAGCCCCACGCGGTGTGTCGGCCAGGGTGTTTCCGCTTAACCGGGAGAGACCACACCAGTGGCTGTCAAGATCAAGCTCAAGCGTATGGGGAAGGTCCGTACGCCCCAGTACCGGATCGTCGTGGCCGACGCGCGTGCCAAGCGTGACGGGAAGGCGATCGAGGAGATCGGCAAGTACCACCCGAAAGAGGAGCCGAGCCTCATCGAGGTGAACTCCGAGCGGGTGCAGTACTGGTTGTCCGTGGGGGCTCAGCCCACCGACCCGGTGCGGCACATCCTCAAGCTCACCGGTGACTGGCAGAAGTTCAAAGGGCTGCCCGCACCGACCAAGCCGCTCAAGGTCGCCGAGCCCAAGGACAAGGAGGCTCAGGAGGCCGCCTTCCAGGCTGTGCTGAAGGAGCTCGTCCTGCCGGGCAGCGAGAACAAGGGCGGAAAGTCCAAGAAGGCCGAGGAGAAGTCGGCCGAGAAGACCGCGGAGAAGTCCGAGGGCGAGGCCTGACGTGCTGGAAGAGGCGCTTGAGCACCTCGTCAAGGGGATCGTAGAGAATCCCGACGACGTTCACGTGCGGTCCCGCAGGATTCGTAAGGGCAAGGTACTCGAAGTCCGGGTCCACCCTGACGATCTCGGGAAGGTCATTGGTCGCAACGGCCGTACCGCCAAGTCGCTGCGGACCGTTATTGGTTCTCTGGCAGGCAACCGGTACGTCCGGGTCGACCTGCTCGACCTGAACGAGGTGCACTGACTCGCGCCCACGACGCCGGAACGAGCGGCGTCCCCATACTTGTGATGCGAGCGCGAGGACAGGGGACTGCTCTGTCCGCGCGCTCGCTTTGCCGTCTGTTCCTCCACTGGCGTGTTCTGCGGCATCGGCTGTGACGCGCAACCACACGTTGCCCGGGAGACAAGAGAGTGCGTCTCGTCGTTGGACGAATCGGCCGCCCGCACGGGGTCAAAGGCGAAGTGACCGTTGAGGTGCGGACCGACTCACCCGAGGAACGCTTCGTGGTGGGCAAGGCACTGGAGACCGACCCCGCTGACGTCGGACCGTTGACGATCACCGCGCAGCGGTGGCACAAGGACCGGCTGCTGGTGCGTTTCGAGGAAGTTCCCGACCGCACCGCGGCTGAACAGTTGCGCGGCGTCTTCCTGGTCGTGGACTCTGCCGAGCTGCCCCCGTTGGACGACCCCGACGAGTTCCACGACCACGAGCTCATCGGCTTGCGGGTGGAGACGGTCGACGGCGAAGCGGTCGGAGAAGTCGTGGACGTCCTGCACCACGCCCAGGACATGCTGGTGGTCAGCGGGGAGAAAGGCTCGGAGGTCCTCGTGCCGTTCGTCCGCGAGCTGGTCCCCGACGTCGACACCGCGGCAGGCCGTGTCGTCATCGACCCGCCCCCCGGCCTGCTGGAACTCGGTCGCTGACCGTGCCCTGCGGGCCTTCCGCCGGGGAGCGTTGCTGTCTGCTGCCCGGGGAGCAGTGTCGGGACGCAGAGCCCGGCCGGGGGCGAGAGAGATTAGGATGCGGGCCTGGTCCGCGTGTGCTGCCGCAGCGCGCTACCGGATCGGCCCGGGAGCCGGAAAGGCCGCCCTGAGCCTATGCGCATCGATATCATCACGATCTTCCCCGACTACTTCACCCCGCTCGACCTGTCCCTGATCGGCAAGGCACGCCGTTCCGGGCTGATCGACGTGCGCCTCCACGACCTGCGGCGGTGGACCTACGACCGGCACCACACCGTGGACGACACCCCGTACGGGGGCGGGCCCGGCATGGTGATGAAACCGGAGCCGTGGGGGGAGGCGCTGGATGAGATCACCGCTGACGCGGACGCGGGGACTCCCCGGCTGATCCTGCCGACGCCGAGCGGACTGCCTTTCACCCAGCAGGACGCGGTCCGGTTGGCGAAGGAGCCTTGGCTGATTTTCGCGTGCGGGCGCTACGAGGGTATTGACGCGCGGGTGGCGGTGGATGCGGCCCAGCGCATGCCGGTCGAGGAGCTCAGCATCGGCGACTATGTGCTCAACGGGGGCGAGGTCGCGACGCTGGTGATCGTGGAGGCGATCTCTCGGCTGCTGCCCGGCGTCCTCGGCAATGTGGAGTCCATCACGCAGGACTCGTTCGCGCCGGGGACGATGGACAATCTGGTAGAGGGACCGGTCTACACTAAGCCTCCGGTCTGGCGCGGCCACGAGGTGCCGCCGATACTGCTGTCCGGGCACCACGCGGCGATCGACCGCTGGCGGCGCGACGAGGCCCTGCGCAAGACCGCCCGCAACCGTCCCGACCTGATCAGGCGCCTGGACCCGGAGAGCCTTGACAAGCGGGACCGCGAGGTCCTTGCAGAGGTGGGGTTACAGGAGACCTCGGAACCTGTGGCAGACTAGGAAGGGTTGTCCCTGACAGCCGATCTGTGTCGGCGTTCCGTGAGCCCTAGGGTTTCCTCACAGGGATCGGGCTCGGGTAGCAGGGGCGACATTTCCACCCAGCAATCCGCCCGCGCGAGCGCAACCCGTCGGCGCGGCGCGCTGTCGATGAGGAACCGCTGAGATGCACACCGCCATTCAGGAGCTTGAGAAAGCCCAGTTGCGCTCCGACGTGCCCGACTTCCGTCCGGGCGACACGCTGAACGTCCACGTTCGGGTCACTGAGGGCAACCGGACTCGGATCCAGGTCTTCAAGGGTGTGGTGATCCGGCGGCAGGGGTCGGGGATCCGCGAGACCTTTACCGTCCGCAAGATCAGCTACGCCGTGGGCGTGGAGCGGACGTTCCCGGTGCACAGCCCGGTGATTGAGAAGATCGAGGTTGTCTCCCGCGGCCGGGTCCGCCGTGCCAAGCTCTACTACCTGCGCAACCTGCGCGGTAAGGCCGCCCGGATCCGCGAGCGCCGCTAGTCGGTCCGTGCGGTGCCGCGACAGCGGCGGGGTGGTGCCCGCGAGTCACGGCATCGCTAGCGGCGGAAGTCGTTGCGCTCGGCTAGGCTTCAGATTCGATGAGCAACGACGAACGGTCTGGCCCAGCCAGGAACGACGACACAAACGACGCTGTCGGCCGTCCCGCTGCAGGTGATCCGGTCGACACCCCGGGCTCCCCCGTGCCTGCGCACGGGGGAGCCGACGTGCTTTCCGAAAGGGCAGCCGCAGGGCGCGACGACACCGCAAAGAATTCGGATGACACCATGAACGCGAAAAAGAAGGGCGAAGAGAACCAGGGATCCTTCTGGAAGGAACTCCCCATCTTGATCGTGATCGCCCTAGTGTTGGCGTTCGTCATCCAAAGGTGGGTAGTCCAGCCCTTCCACATCCCGTCCCGGTCGATGGAAGAGACGCTCATGGTGGGCGACCGGGTGCTGGTGAACAAGCTGGTCTACCAGTTCCGCGACATCGAGCGCGGCGACGTCATTGTCTTCAACGGCGGTGGAAGCTGGGACGAGGGCAGCGACGTTGTCGTTCCTTCAGGCGGCAACCCGATTTCGCGGTTCTTCACCTGGGTCGGCCAGCAGATGGGGGCCGCTCCCACCGGCAAGGACTACATCAAACGGGTGATCGGTCTGCCCGGCGACACCGTGGAATGCTGCGATGAGCAGAACCGGCTCATGGTCAACGGGGTGCCGCTGGACGAGGACTACCTCTACCCGGACAGTCTCGCTACGCACCAGGAGTTCGGCCCGGTCACGGTTCCGGAAGGCCACCTGTGGGTGATGGGCGACCACCGCGCCATCTCCTACGACTCCCGTATGCACCAGAGCGACAACGGGGGCGGCAGCATCCCCGAGGAGTCGGTGGTCGGCCACGCGTTCGTCATCGTCTGGCCGCCGGAGAACATCGGGCTGCTTTCGTCGCCGGACACGTTCGCTGAGCTCAACGAGAACAGCAAAGTCGCAGACCAGGCTGCAGCAGCGCTCCCCTTGGCACTGGGGCTCGCCGGTGCAGTCCCCGTGCACCTGCTGGGACGGGGTGTGATCCGCAGGTGGCGGAGCGGCGGAGCAGACGGGCATTGCCAGAACTAGCTGCGGGTAGTTGACATGTGCCTCACTATGGTGCTGTGGGTGTATTTCCGTTCACCGCAGTGATGAGGCATATGCGTCCCGCGGCGTGACCGATAAGGGGGTCGGGTCACCGTACCGGAACGGCACAACGAAAGCGAGCTGTGTGATGAGTTCTGAGGACCTGGAAAAATACGAAGCCGAGATGGAGCTCCAGCTCTACCGCGAGTACCGGGACGTCGTCGGACTGTTCAGCTACGTGGTGGAGACTGAGCGCCGCTTCTACCTGACCAACCACGTGGACCTGCAGCCGCGTTCCGCCGAGAACGGCGAAATGTACTTTGAGGTCACCATGCGGGACGCCTGGGTTTGGGACATGTATCGGCCGGCCAGGTTCGTCAAGAACGTCCGGGTGGTGACCTTCAAGGACGTCAACATCGAAGAGATCACCAAGACCGACTTGGAGATCCCGCCGCACCATCCCGGGGACTGAGCTGGCGTTCGCGGTTGCCACCCCTCTCCCGCGAAACCGTGGACATGACCGCCGTCGTGCGGCCTCCTGGGCAGGCAGCAAGGACGCATCACCTCGGAATTGCTCCGATGATGGGAAGACCCCCTCACCAGGTCGGGAACGGCGACACCCCGTGAGGACCTGCAGCGGGGCTGTGCGGCGCACGGCACGCCTACCCCGCCTGGTCACTGGTACGTGACGGTTGTCCACAGCTGAAGAAAGCTCACGCTACGCCCCGTGCTCGTCCACCACCGTAGCTGGGGGAGGTGGTGCGGGTGCGCACACGAGCACGGTTGGCGGACCAACGCCGTACATTGGGCCAGCGCGGCGAGGAGCTTGCCGCGCGCTATCTGACCCGGCACGGGATGCGCGTCCTCCAGCGCAACTGGCGGTGCCGTGACGGCGAGATCGACATTCTCGCCCGCCAGGACCGCACTCTCGTGGTGGTGGAAGTGAAGACCCGGGCGGGGAGACGCTTCGGTACCCCGCTCGAAGCAGTGGACGAGACGAAACGCGCCCGGCTGCGCGCTCTGGGATACCGCTGGGCGCGGGACCACGGCTGCTCCGCCCGGATCCGGGTGGACGTGGTGGGGATCCTCGTACTCCCCGGCAACCAGTGGTTCCTCCGCCACCAGCGGGGGGTGGCGTAGCGATGGCGCTCGCCCGCACCCGTTCTGTAGCCCTGCTCGGGGTGGAAGGCTACGGCATCGACGTTGAAGCCCACATTGGGACCGGCAAACCCGGGCTGACACTCGTGGGCCTGCCGGATGCCGCGCTACGGGAGGCCCGCGACCGGATCAGGGCCGCGATCGTCAACAGCGGCGAGCACTGGCCGGAAACCCACATCACGGTCAGCCTGTCCCCCGCCAGCCTGCCGAAACGCGGCAGCGGCTTCGATTTGAGCATCGCGGTGGCGATCCTCGCGGCCAGCGGCGTCGTCCCCGCAGCAAAGGTCCAAAAGACCGTGTTCCTGGCGGAGTTGAGCCTGGACGGGCGGACCCGCCCTATCCACGGGATCCTCCCCATGGTGCTGGCCGAGACCGTGCACGGCTGCCGCACGTTCGTGGTGGCGCGGGCCAACGCAGCGGAGGCCCGGCTAGTAGGTGAAGCCGACGTCCACGCCCTGGGGTCGCTCGCCGAAGTCGTCCAGTGGCTCCGAGGCGAACCCGTCGAGGCCACCGAGCCAGCCGACACCGAGGAGCAGGCCAGTGCCCTACCAGAGTCCCGGGAGGGCACGGCCGGGCCGCGCCCCGACCTCGCCGACGTGCTAGGCCAGCCCGTGGCCCGCAAAGCAGCGGAGATCGCCGCGGCCGGGGGACACAACCTTTTCCTGCTGGGGCCGCCGGGCAGCGGCAAAAGCCTGCTCGCGGAACGCATTCCCACGATCATGCCCCGTTTGGAACGCGAGGAGGCGCTCGAAGTCACCGCGATCCACTCGGTAGCGGGCAGCCTGCCCCCGGACAAGCCGCTGATCACCCGGCCGCCGTTCTGCGCCCCGCACCACACGGCGACCCGCGCCGCCATCATCGGCGGCGGCAGCAGCATGCTGCGGCCGGGCGCGGTGAGCCTCGCCCATCGTGGACTGCTGTTCTTGGACGAGGCCCCCGAATTCGCCCGGGGAGTGTTGGACTGCCTGCGCCAGCCGTTGGAGAACGGGGAGGTGACGGTGGCGCGCGCCGCCGCCACCGCCCGGTTTCCCGCCCGTTTTCTGCTGGTCATGGCGGCGAATCCGTGCCCGTGCGGCACGTCGGGCCCCCGGTGCGTGTGCCCGTCGGCGGCCCGTCGCCGCTATCTCGGCCGCCTGTCGGGGCCGCTGCTGGACCGGGTCGATCTCAAAGTGGAGCTGCACCCGGTGTCCCGCGCCGAGCTGCTCGCCGACCAGGCGTTCGTGGAGTCTTCCGCCATGGTTGCCGAGCGGGTCGCCCAAGCCCGGGAGCGGGCAGCGTCCCGCCTGCAGGGAACCCCGTGGTCGTGCAACGCGGTAGTGCCGGGGACGGAACTGCGCCGCCGCTTCCCGCCGCAGCCGGAAGCGCTGCGCGTGCTCGGCGAAGCCATGGACCGGGGCACGTTGAGCGCCCGCGGCGCCGACCGGGTCCTCAAACTGGCGTGGACGATCGCCGACCTGGCAGACAAAGACCGGCCCACTGCCGAAGAGGTCGGGTATGCGCTCGCCTTGTGGACGGGGAGCGCCCAGTGACCCCGGCGGAACAGCCGCAAGCAGCATGCTCGGCGGGGGAGGCGGCAGCCCGGGCCGGGTGGAGCGCAGTCGCTGAACCGGGGGATCCGGTGCTTGACGCGCTGCTGCGCACGTATTCTGCCGCACAGGCATGGGAGGCGGTGCGTGCAGGAACACCGCTCCCGCTGCCCGGCACGGCGGTGAGCACGACGGCCTACCGCCGATGGGAACGGTGGCAGGCCTGCGCCCGTGACACCGACGTCGATGGGATGCTCACCCGCGCCGGGGAGCTCGGTATCCGCCTGGTCGTGCCGGGGGATCCCGAGTGGCCGAGCCAGCTCGACTTGCTCGCGGAACGCCGCCCGTACGCGCTGTGGGTTCGCGGTACGCACGACTTGCGGAACGCGTGCCTGCGCTCGGTGTCCATCGTAGGGTCGCGGGCCGCGTCCGCCTACGGGCTCCACGTGGCGGTGGAGATGGCTGCGACACTGGCCCACCACGGCTGGTGTGTGGTGTCGGGCGGAGCGTACGGCATTGACGGGGCAGCCCACCGGGGCGCGCTGAGCGGGGACGCGGCCACGGTGGCTGTCTTAGCGTGCGGGGTGGACCTGGCCTATCCGAAAGGGCACGAGCAGCTTTTCGCGGAGGTCGTCAACCACGGGGTGGTGGTGAGCGAGTATCCCCCGGGTACTGCGCCGACCCGTCACGCTTTCCTGGTGCGTAACCGGCTGATTGCCGCGCTCACCCCGGGAACGGTGGTGGTCGAGGCCGGGCAGCGCAGCGGGGCGATGAACACGGCCGCGCACGCCCAGGAGCTGGGCCGCACGCTGATGGCGGTGCCCGGACCGGTCACTTCGGCGCTGTCAGCGGGATGCCACCGCCTGCTCCGCGACTACCAGGCGGTGTGCGTGACCGGTGCCCGCGACGTCATGGAACAGCTCAGTCCGCTGGGCGCAGCGGAGGGCGACAGCAGCGGGGGAGTCCAGGTGAGTGCCGACCTGCTTGACGACACTGCACAACGCGTGCTGGGCGCGTTGCCGGAGCGGGGCAGCGCGGGCGTGGCGCGGATCGCGGCAGCCAGCGGGCTGGGCCCGGACGCGGCGCTGCGGCAGCTCGGCCTGCTCGCCGCCGCGGGGCATGTGGAACGTACCCCCACAGGGTGGCGGCGACGAATCCCCGGTGCACGTCGGCCCCGCGGATAGCGCACCGGGGCAGCCAGGAATCTCCGCGTACCTTTCTCCCCCTGGTGCTGCTCTCCTGTTGTTCCGCCATTCCGCAGCGGCCTGTCTTCGGGTTATTTCCTCAGCGGGAGGGGAGCCGGGTGAGTAAAAGCCGGGAAAGGTGAGGATATGCGCTCGGCATGCAGGTATTCTCTGGAGCTTTTGTTCTGCCCTATGGCAAAATTTCAGTCATGTCGTGGAAGCAGATCAGAAAACGCCAAGAGACCGAACGTCTCGGGCCGCTCAGACTCTACCGGGATGACCTGGAAGCTATCGCTAAGACATTGGATGAATTCGGTGACTTGGAGATCACCGTCAACGGAGAAGTGCGGTGCAGCGATCCCGGGGGATTCGCTGAACTCGGCAACCAGCTCCCCGAACGGCTCGAGAGCGTGGTGATGGAGGCCGCTGCAGGTGAGGCCATGGTCAGAGTCGAGCTGGGCCAAGGGGCAAAGATAGAGGTCATCGAGCCTGGGCTGGCAGCTCGAGGGGCGCAGGCAAGGATCAAGGAGATCTGCGCTCCTCGTGTTGTCCGGCGCGGGTGGAGGATTTTCCTCTATTTCTTGCTCTTCGTGGTATTCGCCTTGTTGAGTCCTCTGCTTAAAGAGCAGCTAAGCTCTTCTCAGTGGACCGTGCTGTTTTCTGTTGTTCTCGCTATTTTTGCGTTTTTCTCTCTGGCTGATATAGCCATCATGGAGAAGAACAAGCTTGAGGACGTCATCCTCAATGTGCCCAGATCGGAACGCCCTCCCTTCATAGAGCGGCTTTTCGCTGACCGCGGCGTGTCTGCTTTCTGGACGCTGGTCGGCGGGGTGATCGGCTACCTCGCCAATCAGATTCCGGGATGGGGATAGGGCACGCGACGGGTGTTCTTTCCCACGGCAGAATTCCCTCGCCTGACCGCGGCTGCTGTGCCGCGCACGTTGGCTTTCCACTGGCCCAGCCTGCGCAGCCACGGGCGGTTCTCCGGCTTTGCTGCCGCACCCTCTCCACGGTCGAGGCTTACTCCACCACCGAAGAACAGGCGCCCTGCTGACGGAATCCCCGGTTGGCGCCGTCCTCGTGGGTAGGGTGCTGAGCGTGAGCAGGTATTCCAGTCCCGTCCGGCTCGCCGAAGGACCGCTGATTTTCGTCTCCGGGCAGGTGCCCGAGGCTGCGGACGGCAGTGTGGCCGAAGGCGATGCGATCGCGCAGACCCGGCAAGTCTTCGCGAACCTCAAAGCCGCCTTGGCCCCGTACGGCGCGGACCTGCGCCACGTCGTCAAACTCACCTACTATCTGCGCCACATCGCCGACTTGCCCGCGCTGCACCTCGTTTTAGACGAAGAACTGGTCTACGAACCCCGCCCCGCGGGAACCCTGGTGGAGAGCAGCGGACTGGTGGATCCCCGCTACCTGGTGGAAATCGACGCGGTGGCGGTCCAACCGGCCCCGTCCACGGACACCGCGTCCTAACGCCCCTGGCCGCGCAACAGACCGGCGAAGACCCGGTTTCCTCCCGCAGTGCAGCCGGAAAGCTGGTGGTGATGACCGACTCTCCCACGACAGCGGACACCGCGCGCATCCTCGCCGAATTCGACCGGCATCTGCGCGTGGAACGCGGCTGTTCGCCACACACGGTGCGCGCCTATCTCACCGACGTGCGCAGCCTGCTGGACTATCTCGCGGACACGGGCGCAGGCGGCCTGGAGGACCTCGATCTGGCAACGCTCCGCGGCTGGCTAGGGACACTCCACGACGCGGGGGCGAGCCGGGCCACGATGGCGCGGCGCACCGCCGCGGCACGGGTCTTCACCGCCTACCTGCACCGCAGTGGACGGCTCGCCACCGACCCAGGGCTGCGGCTGGCCACGCCGCGGCGGCACCGCCGCCTGCCCGCCGTCCTCGACGAGGACCAAGCCGCCCGCGTGTGCGCAGCCGCCCGTGACGGGGAGGAATCACCGCTCGTGCTGCGCCGCAGCGCCGTGGTGGAAGTCCTCTACAGCACTGCGATCCGGGTTGCGGAACTGTGCGGGCTGGACCTTGACGACGTGGACTGGGAACGGCACACCCTGCGGGTGCTCGGCAAAGGCGGCCGGGAACGAGTGGTGCCCATCGGGGTTCCCGCGCTCGACGCTGTCGACCGGTGGCTGCGGGACGGCCGCCCCCAGTGGGCGACCGCGCACAGCGGTCGCGCCCTTTTTCTGGGGGCCCGCGGCGGCAGGCTGGGGGAGCGCACCGCCCGCCGCGACGTCTACGCCGCCACCGCGGCGGTGGCGCGCACCGGTCCGCACGGGCTGCGGCACAGCGCCGCCACCCATCTGCTCAACGGGGGTGCTGACCTGCGCAGCGTGCAGGAGATCCTCGGCCATGCGTCGCTGGCGAGCACCCAGATCTACACGCACGTCTCTATCGGGCGGCTGGCCAGCGTCTACCAGCAGGCCCATCCGCGGGCGTGATAGGTCGCCGGTGAGGGGGAGCAGCCGCACAGCCGCTTCCCCGAGCAGGGAGAGCGGGTCCATGTAGTCGCGGCCGAGCAGCAGCCCCCAGTGCAGGCAGGGCCGCGGAGCGCAGTGGCGGGGATGCTCGGCCAGGTGTCCGATCGGCTGCCCGGCGTGGACTTCCTCACCTTTGCGGACGAGTGGCGCCACCGGAAGATACGTGGTGCGCAGCGTGCCGTGGACGACGGTCACTACCGGGACCCCGCCCACGGTTCCGGCGAAACCCACCCGGCCCGCTCCCGCGGCGAGCACGGGATCCCCCGGCTCCGCGGCGAGGTCGACCCCGCGGTGGCCAGCAAGCCAGCGCTGCGCGGGCGGGTCGAAGGCTCGCAGCACTACGGGGGTGCCGGACAGCGGCCACGTCCACGGGCCGGTGTCGGCCGCGGCATGGCGAGCCGGGACGGCTGCGACCGCTAGAGGCAGCAGAACAGTGGGCACGAGCACGCGGAGCAGTACAGACATGGCTCCAGCGTGGGGGATCGTTTCGGGACGGCGAGCAGTGGACTGCGCGCCTGTGGACAGACGCGGAGGCGCGCCATGCAGCAACGCGCCCGGCCCGACGGAGGGCTAGAATCCGTTAAGTGGCCCGTTCACGGGCCGCCTATCACGCACGTCCTTTAACCTCCCCTAGGTGGAGGGATCGGACTTACGGTCCGTGTCCTACCTCAGGGTGGCGCGGCGGTCCGGTCGGGGCGTCAGGAGTAACCGGAGGCGGACGGCATGTCCGCCGCACAAGAAAGGGCCGAAGCTCATGGCCACAGTGGTGACCATTCGCCAGTTGCTGGAGAGCGGCGTTCACTTCGGGCACCAGACCCGGCGCTGGAACCCGAAGATGAAGCGCTTCATCTTCACTGAGCGCAACGGCATCTACATCATCGACCTGCAGAAGTCGCTGTCCTACATCGACCGCGCCTACGAGTTTGTCAAGGAGACGGTCGCGCACGGCGGCACCATCCTGTTCGTCGGTACCAAGAAGCAGGCTCAGGAAGCCATCTACGAGCAGGCGCGCCGCGTCGGCATGCCGTATGTGAACCAGCGCTGGCTGGGCGGCATGCTCACCAACTTCTCCACCGTGCACAAGCGCCTGCAGCGCCTCAAGGAGCTGGAGGAGATCGACTTCGACGACGTCGCTTCCTCCGGCCTGACGAAGAAGGAGCTCCTCGGGCTGCGCCGGGAGAAGGAGAAGCTGGAGCGCACCCTGGGCGGTATCCGCGACATGAACCGCGTGCCGAGCGCGGTGTGGATCGTGGACACCAAGAAGGAGCACATCGCGATCAGCGAGGCCCGCAAGCTCAACATCCCGGTGGTGGCGATCCTCGACACCAACTGCGACCCGGACGAGGTCGACTACCCGATTCCGGGCAACGACGACGCGATCCGCAGCGTCAGCCTGCTGACCCGCGTGGTCGCGGACGCTGTCGCCGAGGGTCTGATGATCCGCTCCGGCGGTGCCCCGGGTTCGGAGAAGGGCGCTGGGGAGCCGCTGGCCGAGTGGGAACGCGAGCTCCTGGAAGGCAAGACCGAGGCTGCGGGCGAGGAAGCGACTCCCGCCGCTGAGGCTCCGGCTAAGGAAGAGAAGGCCCAGGCCCCGGAGGAAAAAAAAGAAGCCGGGAGCGGCGAGGAAGCCTAGGATCCTCCACAGTCCTTTCCCGATCCACACCTAGCGGATAGAGAAACGAAGCTATGGCGAACTACACCGCCGCCGATGTGAAGAGGCTGCGCGAGCTGACCGGCGCTGGCATGATGGCCTGCAAGAAGGCCCTGGAGGAGTCCGGCGGCGACTTCGACAAGGCGATCGAGGCCCTGCGGATCAAGGGCGCCAAGGACGTCGGCAAGCGCGCCGAGCGTACTGCGGCCAACGGTCTGATCGCGCTGGCCCAGGACGGCGACACCTCCGCCGTGCTGCTGGAGCTGAACTGCGAGACCGACTTTGTCGCGAAGAACGACAAGTTCCAGGAACTCGCCGCCGAGCTGGCCGGGTTCGTGGCGCGCACCAGCCCGAGCGACGTGCCGTCGCTGCTCAGCGCCGACTACGCCGACGGCAAGACGGTCTCCCAGGTGATCGAGGAGCTCAGCGCGGTCATCGGGGAGAAGATCGAGCTCCGGCGCTTTGCCAAGGTCGAGGGCGCCTACGTGGCCAGCTACATGCACAAGTCCGACCCTGACCTGCCGCCCACGCTCGGTGTGCTGGTCGAGCTGGACAAGCCGAACGCCGAGGTCGCCAAGGACCTGGCGCAGCAGATCGCCGCGCTGGCGCCGAAGTACATCAGCCGGGACGACGTGCCGGCCGACGTCGTCGAGAACGAGCGCCGTATCGCCGAGGCCACCGCGCGCGAGGAGGGCAAGCCGGAGCAGGCACTGCCCAAGATCGTGGAGGGCCGGCTCAACGGCTTCTTCAAGGACGCGACGCTGCTCGGTCAGCCGTTCGTCAAGGACAACAAGAAGACAATCCAGCAGGTTGTCGACGAAGCGGGCGTAACCGTGCGCCGCTTTGTCCGCTTCAAGGTCGGTCAGGCCTAAAGCTTCTGCGATGATGGAGGTGCCGGGATGAATTTCTCCGGCACCTCCATCAAATCTGGACGGTGTGTGAGCCTCCTGGAAACCCAGCGGGTTCGCGCAGCACAACCACCGGGGAACCAGAAGGGGGCCGATCTCCGTGCCGGACAACGAGGGACAGCACAGTGTGGCCAGGCGCGACGGTGGATGGAAGCGCGTGGTGCTCAAGCTGTCGGGGGAGGCGTTCGCAGGCGAAGAACAACTGGGCATCTCTCCCAAGGTTGTCGGCTATATCGCCCAAGCGATCGCTGAAGCTGTCGCCAAGGGCATTCAGGTAGCTGTCGTCATCGGCGGCGGCAACATGTTCCGAGGTGCCGAACTGTCCCAGGGCGGTATGGAACGCAGCCGTGCCGACTACATGGGCATGCTGGGCACCGTGATCAACTGTCTCGCGCTCCAGGACTTCTTGGAGCGGCTGGGGATTGAGACTCGGGTCCAGACCGCGATCCACATGAGCCAGGTCGCCGAGGCTTACATCCCGCGTCGCGCGATCCGACACTTGGAGAAGGGCCGCGTCGTTATTTTCGGGGCGGGACTTGGAGCGCCCTTCTTCTCCACTGACACCGCCGCCGCACAGCGGGCGTTGGAGATTGGCGCGCAGGCCGTGCTCAAGGGCACCCAGGTCGACGGCGTCTACGACTCTGATCCGCGCAAGAACCCTGCGGCGGTCCGATTCGACCGTCTTGACTACAACGAAGTGCTCACCCGCGGATTGAAGGTCATGGATGCCACAGCGGTGAGTCTCTGCATGGACAACGGTCTGCCGATCGTGGTCTTTGACCTCATGGGCAAGGGCAATATCCTCCGCGCGGTGCAGGGGGAGAAGATCGGCACGATCGTGTGTCCCCCGGATGTCTGACAGGTCTGCCCAGTCCTCGTATTACTCCGGCAAAGCGACACACGGGAGTCCCGAAATGATCGAAGAAACACTCCTCGAAGCAGAGGAGAAAATGGAGAAGGCCGTCCTCGTCACCAAGGAAGACTTCGCCTCGATCCGTACCGGGCGTCCCAGCCCAGCCACGTTCAGCCGGATCACCGTGGAGTACTACGGGGCGATGACCCCGGTCAACCAGTTGGCGTCGTTCCAGGTGCCCGAGCCGCGCATGGTGATCATCTCCCCGTACGACAAAGCGGCGATGCCTGCGATCGAGAAGGCGATCCGGGAAAGCGACCTGGGGGTGAACCCCAGCAACGACGGCAACATCATCCGGGTGGTCTTCCCGGAGCTGTCGGAGGAGCGCCGCAAAGAGTACGTCAAGGTCGCGCGGAACAAGGCTGAGGACGGCAGGACGTCGGTCCGGAACGTGCGCAGGCAGGCCAAGGACGCCATCGACAAGGCGGTCAAGGCCGGCGAGATCGGCGAGGACGAGGGGCACCGCGCCCAGAAGGAGCTGGACGCGCTCACCCAGAAGTACGTCGGCGAGATCGACGAACTGTTGAAGCACAAGGAATCAGAGCTGCTCGAGGTCTGATCCTTGTCCGATTCTGATTCCTTCGAGGGTGCGATGCCGGCGCGGGGCGACTCCCAGGCGCTTCCGTCCCAGGAGGCCGGGACGGGAACGGACCACGCTGCTGACTCCCCGAAGCGTTTCACCCTGCACAAGCCCGGTGGCAAGCCCGTGCGCACCGGACGCAACCTGCCCGTAGCGATCGCGAGCGGGTTGGCGTTGGGCGCGCTCGCTTACGTCACGATCGTGCCGTACCCGCCCCTGTTCGTGATCGTCACCTCGCTCGCGGTGGTGCTGGGGGTGCGGGAGCTGCGGCGGGCGTTCGCTTCGCGGGGCGTGCACCTGGCCGTGGTCCCCCTCCTCGCCGGGGGCGTGGCCATGCAGGTGGCGGCGTTCTTCGGCGGGCCGCTGTGGCTGGTGGGAACGCTGGCAGTGGCAGCGATCCTCAGCCTGGTGTGGCGGCTGCGCGGCGGGGCTGAAGGGTATGTCCAGGATTCCACGGCAACCCTGTTCACACTGGTGTACCTCCCGCTGCTGCTGGGCACGTGGCTGCTGCTGCTCGCCCAGCCGGAAGGCCATCTGCGGATCATCGCGTTCATCGTGGTGACGATCAGCAGCGACATCGGCGGCTATTTCGCGGGCATCCTGTTCGGCCGCCACAAGATGGCACCGGTGATCAGCCCCAACAAGACATGGGAGGGGTTTGCCGGGTCCGTGCTGAGCTGCATGGTCGCCGGAGTGCTCACGGTCTCTCTCATGCTGGACGGCCCGTTGTGGGTCGGGGCGGTGCTCGGGGTTGCGGTGGTGCTTGCCGCAACCGTGGGCGATCTGATCGAGTCGCTGATCAAACGCGACTTCGGCCTCAAAGACATGGGGTCTTTCATGCCAGGTCACGGCGGTGTGCTGGACCGGGTCGATTCGCTGCTGATCGCGGGGCCGGTGGCCTGGATTGTGCTGAGTCTGCTCGTTCCGGTCACGGGCTGACCGTAGAGTTTTGGGGCCGCGGCGTCTCTTGTCGCGGCCCCGCGCATGGAGGCGGGCGCAAGCCCGCTTGTCACGTTTCCGGGGGAAGTTCGTCGAGGAGGCGCTGCCCGCAGATCCGGCAGCGCAGGGCGTGCTTGGGGTTGGGGGCCCGGCATGCGCTGCAGGACACGGTGCCGAGGCCTTCGTCGATAGCGCGGGCCACCGTGCCCAAAGGTTCGTCGGCGAGTGCTGCGTGGGCCGCGCAGAGCCCTTCGCAGAACGGGACGACCTGGTCGGGGGTGAGGGTGAGGGTGCGTCCCGCCCGAGTGGTGATCCGGTAGACGTCGCGTCCTTGATCCTCGTGGAAGGTCAGCAGCCCCTCCTGTTGGGCGAGCCGGAGCAGAGTGCTGAGGTAGGCGTGTGTGCCGCGTTCGAGCAAGGGAAACACCCGATCTTCCTTCCGTTCACGTAGGTCAGGCAGAGACCAGGCTAGACCGCGAGGTCAGCCGAGGATCCAGCTACGTCCCTCCGCGGCGAGTTTGGCGATGAGGGTTTCCGCGTCGTGTTCTTTAGCGAACAGGTGCTCGGGGCGGGTGATGGGGATGACCCAGAGCCAGTTCACCGGATCGCCGTGGAAGGTCAGTCCGGACAGGTCGGGCGGGGGCGGTCCGGCGAGGACACCGGGGTCGGAGACGAGCAGGACCGCGGTGTGGTTGCCGCGGAGCGGGGAGTCTTCGCCGTTGTCCAGCCATTTGACGCTGTGGCCGGGGCCGAACCAGGTGACGGCCCGCCAGGGGAACGTGCCCAGCCAGCGGAAGATCCGCGCCGCCAAGTGGGCGGGGGCCGTGGTGGCGAGGGCGAGTTCGATCCGCGCATAAGCGGACGTGTCCGCCATGTAGCGGTCGAGGGTGGGCATGCGCTGGCCGCACATGCCGACGGTGCTGAGGATCGTGTACGGCCTGGTCGGGGTGGGGGGCCGTTCGGAGACGCGGATGAGCGGGTCGTAGCCGTCGGAGACGTCCCAGTAGTGTCCGGCGGGGCCGAGCGTGCGGAGGTGGTTGAACACGGAACGCTGCACGCTGCGCCAGGCCCCGGGGGCGCACCGCCACGACCAGTATGCTTCGGCGTGGACGACGCGGGGCCACAGTTGGGCGGCGACGTCGTCGAGCGCCCACGCGTAGGCGCTGCGGCCGATCGCGTCACGCGAGTAGCCGGGCAGGCCGCGGTCGGCTTCGGCCCAGCCGGGGATGACGGCGAGCAGCCCTTCCTCGTCGAGCAGGGCTACGCCGTCGCCTTCTTCGAACCACACGGCCCGCAGGGTGGCGGGGTCGAACGGGGCGCGGCCCTGGGGGTGCTTGGTGTGGGCGGCGGGCATCAGCGGGGCTCGGCCTTCGTAGAGTCCCGAGGCGTCACTGGTTTCCGGGGCGATTTCGTGGTTGGCCAGCCACACGGGGACCCGTACTTGGCCGCGCGGGTCTAGGAGATAGGCAGCGGTGGTGCGGGTGTCGTACTCGACGATGACCCGGCGACTGCGGTAGGGACTGGTCTCGTCGAGGAGAACCTGGGTCGGGGCCACACACTCCTCCTCGTCTCTTGTTCACCGCGCGCGGGCCTCCCCGCGCCGCATAGTATGGACGACAGTGCCGGTTGGGGGAACACGCCACCTTTCCCGGGAAAGCGTTGTAGTCGGCTCCAAATTACCGCGCACTGCCCAACCTTCACCGTTGTCGCCGACGACAGACACCCTTTCTCGACTTGGACCTGAATCCATGCCTGCTGAGCTCACGTTTGTAGCGCCGCGCCGGACGCCGCCACCCCGCCACCTCGCTGACTTGGACCCTCAGGAGCGGCGGGACGCGGTTGCGGAACTGGGGGAGAAACCGTTCCGGGCCCGGCAGTTGGCCCAGCACTATTTCGGTCGTCTGGAGGCGGACACGGCCCGGATGACGGACCTGCCGGCCGCGTCCCGGGAACGGCTGGGCGAAGCGCTTCTGCCGCAACTGCTCACCCCGGTCAAGCACGTCACGTGCGACAACGGGATGACCCGCAAGACGCTGTGGCGGGCGTTCGACGGGGTGCTGGTGGAGTCGGTGCTGATGCGCTACCCGGACCGGGTCACCTTGTGCGTGTCCTCCCAAGCCGGGTGCGGTATGAACTGCCCGTTCTGCGCTACCGGCCAGGCGGGGCTGACCCGTAACCTGTCGACCGCGGAGATCGTCGACCAGGTGGTGTCCAGTGCCCGAGACCTGGCGCGCGGCACGGTCGCGGGCGGCCCGGGGCGGATCTCCAACATCGTGTTCATGGGCATGGGGGAGCCGCTGGCCAACTACAAGCGGGTGCTGGCGGCGATCCGACGGATCACCGACCCGGTGCCGGACGGGCTGGGGATTTCCCAGCGCGGGATCACCGTGTCCACGGTGGGCCTGGTTCCGGCGATTGAGAAGCTCACCGCGGAGCGGATGCAGGTGCGGCTCGCCGTGTCGTTGCACGCGCCCGACGACGAGCTGCGCGACGAGCTGGTGCCGGTCAACCACCGGTGGAAGGTTGCCGAGGTGCTGGACGCTGCCTGGCGGTACGCGGACACGACAGGGCGTCGAGTGTCGATCGAGTACGCCCTGATCCGGGACATCAACGACCAGGCGTGGCGGGCGGACCTGCTGGGCCGGCTGGTGGCGGGCCGGCTGGCGCACGTGAACCTGATCCCGTTGAACCCCACGCCGGGGTCCAAGTGGACGGCGTCGCGGCCCGAGGTGGAACGGGAGTTCGTGCGCCGGCTGCGGTCGCACGGGGTTTCTGTGACGGTCCGGGACACCCGGGGGCGGGAGATCGACGGGGCCTGCGGCCAGCTCGCCGCGTCAGGGGCGTAGCGGCGTGAACAGCCCCGGTAGGGAAGCGGTCCCGCCGGCGTCGCACTGGTGTCCGCGGTGCTGCCGTGCCGCACCTCCGAGGCCTCCTCGGCGAGGCGGGCCGCTGGGGTTGTCGCGGTGCGGGGCAGGCCCGGGGGAAGACCGCCTACTCTCCGGCGGGGACGTTCGCGGTTTCCCAGGTGCGGCGCGCCTCCGAGGGGCCAGGACACTGGCGGGCGCGGAGCCCGGGAGCACGACAGGGCCGAGGGGCATCCGGCGTGGCGAGCCGGACTGGTCGCGGTGAGGGCGTCGACCAGTGTTCCCCTGTTCCTGGCGGGCCCGGTGCGGGCGGGGACGGTCCGGATGCCCTTGGCCGTCTGCGTCGCGGTAACCATGGTGACCTGTACACCCGTGTCGCGGTGCTGGTGGGGGCTGCGACCGCGGTGACGGCTCTGCGGTGCGCGGCGGGCCTGACCGGGTCTGCTAGCGGGTGCCCCACGCGTAGGTCTGCTTGCGGAGCTTCAGGTAGAGGAAGATCTCGGTGGAGATGACCGTGGGCACCGAGCGGATCCGGGTGAGGATGTTGAGGAGCTGCTCGTCGTCGGCGGCGACGACTTCCGCCAGGATGTCCAGGGAGCCCGCGGTGATGACGACGTATTCGACGCCGTCGATGTCCGCGATCGCGTCGGCCGCTTCGTTGAGGTCGCCGTTGCAGCGGATCCCAATCATCGCTTGGCGTTTGAAGCCCAGCATCATGGGGTCGGTGACGCCCACGACTTGGACGACACCGTTTTCGAGGAGGCGTTGGACGCGTTGGCGTACCGCGGCTTCCGACAGGCCGACGGCTTTGCCGATCGCGGCATAGGAGCGTCGCCCGTCCTGTTGGAGCTGTTCGATGATCCGCTTGGCGGTGTCGTCGAGGACCACTCCGCCACTGTTGCGGCGCTGCGTGGGCGTGGACTCCGAACCCCCAGTCACCTGTCCCTCCGCTATCAGTGAGTTTTTCTCGTGAAATTTCACGAATTGGTTGTTAAGGATAGACCCTGCAACGGAATCAAAAGGTTCCGTCGGGATGGGAAAGCCGTGGAAACCTTACCGAGAGATTCGGTCGCGTACGGACTCCAGCGCTAAAAGCGCGACGTGGAGAGACAGACAGGTCTCGACCGAGTCCAGATCCGCGCCGAGGATACGGGCAATGCGGTGCAGGCGGCCGTAGAAAGCGGGACGGGACAGGTGGGCACGGGACGCGGCCAGCGCCTTGTTCCGCCCCGCGTCCAAATAGTGCCGCAGGATCGACGTGAGGTCTTCGCCGTGCTGGGCGTCGTAGGCGAGCAGCGGGCCCAGCTCCCGCTCCACATAGGTCTGCAGCCGCTCGTCGTCCCGCAGCAGGTGCAGCAGGCCGCGCAGCCGCAGGTCGAACAGCCGGTGGTAGGGGCGGTCCGCGGCCTGGTGCACGGCAACGTCCGCCACCTGCCGGGCTTCCAGGAACGAGGACCGCACCCGCCGGATGTCGTCAACCGGTGACCCCACGGCGACCACCACTCTGCTGCCGGCGTGCTCGTGGATGAGCGGGGCGAGCCGGTCCAGGCAGCGCTCCACCCGCTGGGTGGCGGGCAGCGCCAGCAGGACGCCTACGCGCAGGTCGTCAAGCGACCCCACCAGGGCGGACAGCCGCAGCTCCCGGCACACCCGGGCCACGTTCTCAGCTGCTTCGGCGAGCCGGGCCTGCGTGGCGAGCCCGGTACCCGCGTCGCGGAGCCGCAGCACCACGACCACCAGGGTGCGGCCGGCCAGCGGCACGCCCACAGCCCGGGCCCGGACCAGTGCTTCTTCCGGGTCCGAGTAGGAGCGGTCGATGATCCCCGCGATGATCGTGCGATGCGTTTGGCGTTCCAGGCTCTCCTGCTGCCGTTCCAGCAGACGGCCCAGCGCGAGCGTGGTCGCCGCCCGCTCCACCAGTGTGGTCTGCGACGGGGTGGGGGAGGCCCCGCAGACGAGGATGAGCCGCCCCCAGTCCTGGCCGCGCGCCCCCACCGTGGTGACCAGCCAGCCGGTCACCGGGTCGTGGAAGGTCCGCCGCGTGGAAGCCACCGACCTGGACCGGTTCTCCCAGGACGCGAGCACCACTCCCGGGTCTTCGCCGTTGAGGTCGTAGGCCAGCACCTGGTGGGCGAGGTTCTCCACCACCACGGGACAACCGGACAGCCGCGCCACCTCCCGCAGGACCCGGTCCCGGGGCGCCCCTTCCAGCGACAGCTCCGTGAACACGGTGTGCATCCGCTCGGAGGCGCGCAACTCCTCTAACTGCTCGGTGAGCACCCGGCTGTGCACGGCCTCGGTGATCTCCACGAACCGGGTCTCCCGTTCCAGACAGATCACGGGAACCCCCGCCTCCCGGGCCGCGTCCACGAGCGCATCCGGCAGCCTCCGCCGGTATTTGCGGCCCAGCTCGACGGCGATCCCGCTGACCCCGGCCTCGGCCAGGTCGGTGACGTACCGGCGCAGCGCTGCTGCGGCGTCGGGAAGCGCGATCCCCGTGGTCAGCACGAGTTCACCGCCGCGCAGCAGATGCGCCAGGTCGGTGACTTCGGCGACGTGCGCCCAGCGCACGGGCGTGTCGAGACGGTCCGCGCCCACCACGACCCGGGGCCGGGCCCGCCGCACCACGGGCAAGTCGAGGACATCAGCGAGGGAGAGCACCACGGCCTGAGTGTACGCCGCACTACCAGGCACGATTGACACCATGTCAAGCAAAGCAGCGAAAGGCGACCACTCTGTCGCTAGTCAAGGGGGCGGCGAGCGGTGAGACTAAAACCATGTCGGATCTGCTCGCCCGCCACCGCGCGGTCATGCCCGCGTGGATGCCCCTGTACTACGAGACGCCTATCGAGATCGTCAGCGGCAAAGGAAACCGGGTCGTCGACGCTGACGGCAACACCTACCTGGACTTTTTCGCTGGAATCGTCACCAACATGATCGGCTACGACGTGGCCGAAGTCCGGGAGGCCGTCGAAGCCCAGCTCGCCCGCGGAGTCGTCCACACCTCGACCCTCTACCTGCTGCGCGGCCAGGTGGAGCTGGCCGAGAAGATCGCCCGCCTCTCCGGGATCCCCGATGCCAAGGTGTTCTTCACCAACTCCGGCACCGAAGCCAACGAGACCGCGCTGCTGCTGGCCACCTATGCGCGCCGCAGCGACGAAGTGCTCGCGCTGCGCAACAGCTACCACGGCCGCTCCTACGGCACGATCGCGGTCACCGGCAACCGCGGGTGGAAGAACTCGTCGCTCTCCCCGCTCACCGTGCACTACCTGCACGGCACCGACCGCTCCCACCCGGCGTTCGCGCACCTGTCGGACCGCGAGTACATCGACGTGTGCGTGGCCGACCTGCGCGACGTGCTCAGCACCACCGCACCGAACGTGGCCTGCCTGATCGCGGAACCCATCCAAGGCGTCGGCGGGTTCGTGATGCCCCCGGACGGCCTGTTCGCCGCCTACAAGGAAGTCCTGGACGAGCAGGGCATCCTGTTCATCTCCGACGAAGTGCAGACCGGCTGGGGCCGTACCGGCACCAGCTTCTGGGGGATCGGCAACCACGGCGTCACCCCCGACATGATGACGTTCGCGAAAGGCCTGGGGAACGGGTTCGCGATCGGCGGGGTGGTGGCCCGCGGAGACCTGATGGACGCCCTCCCGGCCAACGGGGTCTCCACGTTCGGCGGCAATCCGATCTCCACTGCCGCGGCCAACGCCACCCTCGACTACGTCCTCGACCACGACCTGCAAGCCAACGCGGCACGCCTGGGCCCGCTGGTGCTGGAACGGCTTCAACCGTTGGAGCAGCTGCCCACGGTCAGCGCGGTACGCGGCCGGGGCCTCATGTTCGCGATCGACATGGCCGACCCGGCCACGGGCGCGCCCTCCGCGGAACTCGCAGTCGCTGTACTGGAGGAGACCCGCAAGCGCGGCCTCCTCATCGGCAAGGGCGGCCTGCACGGCCAGACCCTGCGCATGGCGCCGCCGCTCACCCTCACCGAGGAGGAAGCAGAAGAAGGGGCGGCCATCCTCGTCGACGCGGTCACCGCGGTCAACGACGCCGTCGCGTAACCAGTTGAACGGGCGCACCCTCACGCCGCACCCGGGGGTGCGCCCCCCACTTGCCCGCACACTCTCGTCACCCGAAGAGGTTGTCCGTTGTCTGTCACGCACGTTTCCCACTGGATCGATGGCAAGCCCTGGCAGGGCCCGGCCGAGCGCCGCGGCGACATCTACAACCCGGCCACCGGGCGCGTGTCGGGAACCGTCGACTTCGCCGGACCGGCTGAAGTCGACGCCGCAGTTGCCGCCGCGAAGCGGGCATTCCCCGCCTGGCGGGACACTTCCCTGTCCCGGCGCACCGAGATCCTGTTCGCGTTCCGGGAACTGGTCCGCGCCCACCGCGACGAACTGGCCCGCATCATCAGCGCCGAGCACGGCAAAGTGGTCTCCGATGCGCTCGGCGAAGTCTCCCGCGGACTGGAGGTCGTCGAGTTCGCCTGCGGGATCCCGCACCTGCTCAAAGGCGGCTATTCGGAGAACGTCTCCACCCGCGTGGACGCCTACTCCATCCTGCAGCCGCTGGGCGTGGTCACCGGGATCACCCCGTTCAACTTTCCCGCGATGGTGCCGATGTGGATGTTCCCCATCGCGATCGCCTGCGGGAACACGTTCGTGCTCAAACCGAGCGAGAAGGACCCGTCCGCCCCGATGCGTCTCGCCGAGCTGTGGGCCGAAGCCGGACTGCCTGACGGCGTGTTCAACGTGGTGCACGGCGGCAAGGAAGCGGTGGACGCGCTGCTCACCCACGAGGACGTCAAAGCGGTCAGTTTTGTCGGCTCCACTCCGATCGCCCGCTACGTCTACGCGACCGCGGCCGCCCACGGCAAACGCGTGCAGGCGCTGGGCGGCGCCAAGAACCACATGGTGGTGCTGCCCGATGCGGACCTGGACTTGGCTGCGGACGCCGCCGTCTCCGCGGGCTTCGGCTCGGCGGGGGAGCGGTGCATGGCGATTTCCGCGGTGGTGGCGGTGGGCGGCATCGCCGACGACCTGGTGGCGCGGATCAAGCAGCGGGTGGCGCAACTGCGTGTCGGCCCCGGCGATGACGAACGCAGCGAAATGGGGCCCTTGGTCACCCGGGAGCACCGCGATCGGGTCGCCTCCTACCTGGAGTCCGGGGTGCGCGAAGGCGCGACCCTGGTCGTGGACGGCCGGATCCACCCGGTGATCGGCGGGGAACGCGACGGTTTCTGGCTGGGTCCGTCGGTGCTCGACCACGTCACCCCCGACATGGCCTGCTACCGCGACGAGATTTTCGGCCCGGTGCTGTCGATCCTGCGCGTCGACACCTACGAGGAGGCGATCGACCTCATCAACGCCAACCCCTACGGCAACGGGACCGCGATTTTCACGAACGACGGCGGGGCGGCACGCCGCTTCCAGAACGAGGTGGAAGTGGGCATGGTCGGTATCAACGTGCCGATTCCGGTGCCGATGGCCTACTACTCGTTCGGCGGGTGGAAGAATTCCCTGTTCGGCGACTCGCACGCACACGGAACCGAAGGCGTGCATTTCTACACCCGCACGAAAGCGGTCACCGTGCGCTGGCAGGACCCCAGCCACGGCGGAGTCAACCTCGGTTTCCCCACCACGAAGTAAGGGCCGATTCCAACGAAACGGTTGTCTCGCGCACGAATTGACAGCGGATTGCCCTACTGATGATCAGTTGCCCACTGTGCGGAGTATCGTGGTTGCCGGTTCGCCACCTCGGGGATGCTGGCCGGTTCACACCCCCCGTCGACGGTGGAAACCGTGAGGATATGCGTCCAATTCCCCTCCCCCCTCCGGAATCGGGCGCACGGTGAAGGGGTACTCCGGACCGTCTCTCCCCCCAGTCCGGAGTACTCCCTACACCTACCCACCCCGCTCAGTGGGTGACCAGCAAGTCGAAATCCGCGGGGGCGCCCATGGCCAGTTGCGCGCACTCGGAGCAGCCGTAGAGACGGGTCCCGTCGGGGAGTACGCCCAGTTGGCGGCGTGGCCTCGGCCAGCGGGCATGGCAGACGACGCAGGCCTCCCCCATGACCTGGGCGTCGCTGAGTCCTTCCGGTGCGACGACGTAGTCGTCGTCATGGTCCGCGGGCGCCCCGCGTTCGCACATAGTGCTCATACCGCTCAACGTCCCTACTCCCCCCGTGGCACAGGACAGTCGCGGATTGATGCAGACAGACAGGTAGATGCCGGTGATTGGATTCAATCAGACCGGATGTGTTCGCTGAATAAAGCAGAATCAAAACTGTGACCTGGAGCTTAGTGTCGTTAACTCTGAGTAGTCAAAACCGGAATTGCATACCGCAATTTTTGGTGTGAAAAAGGGGAGCGCACCGGGAGGCGGGATCACACGGGGTATTTCGGCGCCACGGTGAAACGCCGAAGCTCCAGCACCGGGTTGAGTGCGCGGACTTCCGCGACCCGGGCCGGGTCCACTGCGGCGACCGCGACCCCCTCGTCGTCGGCGAGGGACGCCACCACCACTCCCATGGGGTCGGCCACCATGCTGTGCCCGGACCCCATCGGCGCGGTCTGCCCGGCGGCAGCAACGTAGAGGGTGTTCTCCACGGCCCGGGCGCGCACCAGCAGCTTCCAGTGCTCTTTCTTCTCCGGGCCCGGCACCCATTCCGCGCCGAGCACGACAGCGTGGGCGCCCGCGTCGGCCAGCCTGCGGGTGACTTCGGGGAACCGCAGGTCGTAACAGGTCTGCACGCCGAAGGTGAGCCCGTCGACGGTGAACACCGCAGGATCGGTGATCTCCCCGGGCCGGACCACCGCGGACTCGGTGAAGCCGAAAGCGTCGTACAAGTGCAGTTTGCGGTAGCAGACGAGGAGCGCCCCGTCCGGGCCTACAGCCACGGTCGTGTTGGCGAACCGTTCCGGATCGTCTACCGCCTCGTTGACCCCGGCCACGAGGTACACGCCGCAGTCGCGCGCCAGGTCCCGCAGCCCGGACACGTAGCGGCCGTCCAAGGGTTCCGCAGCGGCCACGAACCGGTGGTCGGTGGCGGGGGCGGTGAACATCGCATACTCGGGGAGCACGACGAGACGCGCCCCCTGGTCGACGGCGGCGCGGACCAGTTCGACAGCCCGGCGCAGGTTCGCCTGCTTGTCCATTCCCGGTGCGAACTGTGCGACGGCCACCCCGACCATGCCTGCTCCCCACTGGTGTGTGCTTCTGGGCTGCGCAGCGCTCCGGCTGCGGACGCACACCACAGTAAAGGGCCGGGACGGGACGAGACGATCCCCCCAGCGTCTGCCCGTACCCGGCCCGGCTTGGAAAGCTCCGCTACAGTTGCGCGAACGCTTCTTCGATGATGGTCAGGCCTTCGTCCAGCAGCGCGTCGCTGATGACGAGCGGCGGCAGCAGCCGGATCACGTTGCCGTAGGTGCCCGCGGTCAGCAGGATCAGGCCTTTGGCGTGGCAGTACTTGACGACGGAGGCGAGCGCTTCAGGGTTGGGGGTCTTGTCGCCCGCACCCGCCACCAGTTCCATGGCGACCATGGCGCCGCGTCCCCGCACGTCGCCGATGATGTCGTAGCGTTCCGCCAGCGCGCGCAGCCGGGACAGCAGCACGTCCCCGATAGCGCGGGCGCGCTCCACCAGGTTGTCCTGTTCGATCGTCTCCAAGGCGGCGAGCGCGGCCGCGCAGGCCACCGGGTTGCCGCCGTAGGTGCCGCCCAAGCCTCCGCCGTGCACGGCGTCCATGAGCTCGGCGCGGCCGGTCACTGCGGCCAGCGGCAGACCGCCGGCGATGCCCTTGGCCGTGGTGATGAGGTCCGGCACGATCCCTTCGTGCTCGCAAGCGAACAGGCGGCCGGTGCGCGCAAACCCGGTCTGGATCTCGTCGGCGATGAACACGATGCCGTGCTTGCGGCAGAACTCGACGAGCGCGGGCAGGAACCCTTCACCGGGCACGATGAAACCACCCTCGCCTTGGATCGGCTCGATGAGCACTGCGGCCACGTTCTCCGGGCCGATCTGGGTGGTGATCAGGTCGATGGCCTGGGCGGCGGCTTCCGGACCGCAGTTGTCCGGCCCGGTCGGCCAGCGGAAGGGGTAGGCCATCGGCATCCGGTACACCTCGCCGGCGAACGGGCCGAAGCCCTGCTTGTACGGCATGTTCCGGGCGGTGAGCGCCATCGTCAGGTTGGTGCGGCCGTGGTAGGCGTGGTCAAACACGACCACTGCCTGGCGTCCGGTGGCGTGCCGCGCGATCTTGACCGCGTTCTCCACCGCCTCAGCACCCGAGTTCACGAGGATGGAGCGTTTCTCGTGGTCGCCGGGGGTGATCCGGTTGAGCGCCTCGCACACGTCCACGTACCCCTCGTAGGGGTTGATCATGAAGCAGGTGTGGGTGAAGCGGGCGAGCTGTTCGCTGGCGCGGGCCACCACCCGGGGGTTGGCGTTACCCACGTTGGTGACGGCGATACCGGAACCGAAGTCGATGAGCCGGTTGCCGTCCACGTCTTCAACGATGCCGCCGCTGGCCCGCACCACGTAGACCGGCAGGGAGCTGCCTACTCCTTGAGCGACGGCCGCGGTCCGGCGCTCCTGCAGCGCACGCGACCGGGGACCGGGGATCTCGGTGACGAGCCGACGTTCCTGGGGGAGATCCGCGTGCTCGCTAGCCATGGTTCCCTGCCCTCCTCCGTGGGTGTGGTTGGCGATCCGTGGTTACCGGATCGACAGTAAGCGAATAACCTCCGAATTTCCTCGCCGGTATGGATAGGCTTTCGGAAGGTTCTTAGACTTTTTGTCGGAAACGTCGTGGTGTGGGCCTGGCCTGGAGCAAGCGAGGAGTGAGCGTGCCGCCTTCTCTCGGAGCAATCCTGCGCACTCCCCGGCTGCAGTTACGGCTGCTCCACGGCACCGACAAACTCGACACCCCGGTGCGCTGGGTGGCGGTCAGCGAACTCACCGACCCCACCCCCTACTTGGAGGGCGGAGAGCTCCTGCTGACCACGGGGATGCGGTGGACGCACGAGATGGTGGACGCCCGCGCCTACGTCCAACGCCTCGTGGACCGCGGGGTCGCGGGCCTGGGGTTCGGAATCGGGGTGGTCCACGAGCAGGTGCCGTCGACCCTGGTGGACGCGGTCGCCGAATACGGGCTGCCGCTGATCGCGGTGCCCCGCCCCACCCCGTTCATCGCCATCGGCAAAGAGGTCTCCCGCATGCTGGCGCGGGAAGAGTACGAAGGGCTGACGAAGGCGTTCGCCGCGCAGCGCCAGTTGACGCGGGCCGCTCTGCAGGGCGCAGAAGCGGTGGTGGACCGGCTCGGCGCGGAGCTGCCCGAAGGGTGGGTGCTGCTGTTGGCCCCGGACGGCTCCCCCCTGCACGCCCGGCCCGCGCAGGCCGCGTCCCATGCGGCCGGACTCGCCGGGGAGCTGCGCCGCCTGCAGGAGCTGCGCCAACCCGCCAGCGTCTCCCTGTCCGCGGATTCCCGGCACATCACTGTCCAACCGCTGGGCGTGGCGGGACGGGTCCGCGGGTTCCTGGCCGTGGGGGCGCCCCGCGCACTCGGCACTGAGGAGCGCACCCTGCTCAACGCGGCCAGCTCCCTGCTGTCGCTGGAATTGGAGCGCGGCGATTCCGCGGTCACCGACCGGCTGCGCGGCGGCCTGCTGCACGCGCTGGTGCGCGGGGCGGTGACCGTGACCGGGCCGGAGGCGGAGGCGTTGCGGGCGGCTCTGCCCGCCGAACCGGTGGTGGTCGTCGCCGCAGACCCGAGCCCGGCCGCCGTGTCGTGGGGGCGCGGCGCCGAGGAAGGCCTGGCCGCTGTGGTGGACGGCCGGTTCACGTTCCTGGGCAGTGCCCGCTCGGATCCGGCGGGCAGCCTGGCCGCGTTCACCGGGGGCCCGGTGGGCGTGAGCGAGGAGGTCGGCTACGACGCGCTTCCCGAAGCGCTGGCCCAGGCGGAGCGGGCCTTGGAGGTCGCGCAGCGCGACGCTGCCGCCCTGGTCCGCCACACCGACCTGCCAGGCGGTTTCCTGGGACTGTTGGACACCCCGGCCGGGACAGGCATGGCCCAGCGGCTGCTCGCCCCGCTGCGCGAGCACCGGGCTAGCGCGGACTTGCTGGCGTCACTGCGCGCCTATCTCGCCGCATCGGGCCGGTGGGATGCCGCAGCCGAGTCGCTGGGGGTCCACCGGCACACGCTGCGCTACCGGATCGCGCGGATCCGCGAACTGCTTCCTGGGGATTTGGACGACCCCGACTACCGGGCAGAGCTGTGGCTGGCGCTGCGGATGACGGAACGGGACTAGGCCGGTTCGGTGCGCCCCGCCGGTTGGTGGATCTTTTGCCGCATCCTGTGCCGAAACTAGCGGGTTCTTCAGGAACAGGCGGGTGGCCTCGTGTTGGGGTGGTGTTTCGACCCCGATGGCGGAATGTCGGATTCGGGGCGCGGGTGCGAGGCCACCCCAGGGCTGTGGGTGGGGACGCGAGGAGCCGAAGCCAGGGGAACGATGGTCAGGCGTGCGCTACGGGCAGTGGCGGCAGGGGTGGGCCTACTGGCGGTGCTGCTGGCGGGCGCCCCGGCGGGGGCGGCAGCGGTCCCGGCGGTGCCGTTGTCCGGTGGTGGCGACTGTTCCTGCCTTGAGGAGGTCCGCAGTGCCTGGGAGCAGTCGGATGTGTACGTCCACCACCGGATCACCGCCATGTTTCCCGAGGTCACTGCGGAAGCTGTGGCGGAGGCGTTGGGGGAGGAGACCGCGGCGCGGGTGGCGGTGGTCCTCCAGCCGCAGACCCCTCCGCCCGAACTTGCCTCCCAGCTTCACGTGGCGCAGGGACGGCAGCCGGTGGCCCTCTACACCTGGCAGGGGGACGCGTTCCGCGCCGATGTGGTGACGGGTGCGGAAGTCCCGCGGACCAAGCGGACTTTGGCGGGGCCGAGCCGCCGGGTCGCCCCCGACGACCTGCTCGTCCACGTGGCAGCCGTGGCGGTGATCCTGCGGGGGGAGGTGCTGTCTACGGCCGCGCAGCAGCTCGCGGAGACGTCGCTGTACGTGTCCCCGGGACTGTCCACGGATCTCACCGACCAGCGGATTCGCGACCTGGCGCAGCGGTTCGCTGGACTGCCGGAGCCGGTGCGGGTGGCGCTCCTGCCCCGGGACGCGGTCGAGTACGAGGGTGGGGTGGTGCGTCGCGGGGCGGGCAATATCGCGGAGCTGGTGCAGGGGCAGCGGGATGTGCCTGCCGTGGTCTACCTGGTGGACGAGAACGGGCGGGTGACCGCGGGGTCGGCGAGCAGCACGGCGGTGGGGCTGCGGTCCCAACTGGACCAGGGCAGCCTGTCCCAGATCGTGACGGGGGCCCGGGACAGCGACAGTGCCACGGCCACGCTCACCGCGCTGGCGGCGCGGCTGGAGGACGCGTCGGAGGGGAACAGTGCCGTCGAACGCCTTATCGACGTCCTGCTGTATGCGCTGCCTTTTCTCATCGTGCTGGGGGTGGGGGCACTGCTCATGATCCCGGTCCGCCAGGAGAAGGAGATCCCGTGGCCGGCCCCGCCGGTGGAGGACGGTGCCGATGCGGCGCAGCCGCACCCGCGGGGCGAGTAAACCGGATGCCATGGGCAGGAACATCATCCGGAAAACCTGTCCCCAGAGCGGGGGAAGGTCCGGCACGCTGGTGGCGGGATTCCTGGAGTGCGGGGCACGGAAATTCGAGAACCGGTGCCCCCGCAAAAATCCCATCAGGGAAATAAGGGAGAAAGTTCGCGATTTGTTCTGAGGTGTCCCCTGCAACGGAGCACAAGAGATTCCCCCGTCGATACCGGTGTAAAGGACGCTAAGTCCACGTCTTTCCTGAAGGAATAAAAACGGCATACCGTGCATTCCTGTCATGAGGTAAATTCGTCAAAGCGGCATACCGGTAATACTGGAAAATCTGACGGGCAGTGGATGTGGAGCACAAACCGCAGCGCACACCTTCCTGAACACGGTCAGACCCGATCTGACCAGGAAAGACGATCCAGAAATAAGGAAATCACCCCTGTGTCGGGGAGTACCGTGAAAGCCCGCGGAGAGGCGAGAATCAAAAGCAGCACACCGCACACTGGCACACCCAGGAGCGGAGACACGGTACGGTGTCGGACACACCCAGAATCGGAACACGGTATGAGATGACTCTGGCCCAGGCGGCGCGAATGCTCCCTACCCGGGATTACCGTTGTGCACGCGTGGTGGTACACCCCGGTTCGGAGAATCCGTCCGGATATTTTTCGCATACGTACCACACATGGGACTATCGATCGCGAGAATGCGATAAGTCGCTTTGAGTGACTCATTCGTCACCTGACAGTCCGGTTTTGGTCGGTCAGTGGGAACAGAGGTGTCACGTGCGGTTATTCCACACATTTCCTCCACCGTTCACGCCGGGGACGGGGCACGGAACGGGACGGCGATGAGGCCTCGGACACGCAGGGCGCTCCTCATCGCAGCCACCGCCCACGGCGACAGGCCCGGGTACGAGGCCACGATCCGGCTGGGCGTGGAAGCGCTGGGCTCGGCACTCACCGACATCGCGTTCGACGAAGTCCGCGCCTTGGACGACCCGGGACGCACCCGCATGGTGGAGGAGCTGCGCTCCTTCTTCTCGGCAGCGGAACCCACCGACGTGCTCCTGCTCTCGCTGCACGGCGTCGTGGTGCGGGACAGCGACGGCCGCCTGTGCTTCCCCGCCGCCCGGGGACGCCGGTTCGTCTCGGGGGCCGTGCTCTTGGACACGGTGAGCGAAGTGATCCAGACCGCCCCGGTCCGGAGCACAGTCATCCTGCTCGACTGCGGCTACAGTGGCTGGTTCGACGACGGGCCGGACGGTTTCACCGCGACAGTCCCCCAACTCGACCTGCGGCGAGCATTCCCCCGCGAAGGCTGCACCGTGCTCGCCGCCCCAGGAGTCGGCTATCCCACGGCCACACCGCTCAGCCTGCACGTGGCCCGCGCCCTGCGCGGGGCCGCACCCGACCGGGACGGCGACGGCTGGATCGACACCGGAGACCTGAGTGAATACCTGAACCGGGCGACGAGCGGGGACGCCCGGCCCGTGCTCATCACCGACGCACCCCCCGTGCCACTGGCCCGCCAGCCCGGCGGCCCGCCCACCCCGAAGCAACAACCCCACGCCAACGGCCAGCACCCCGACCCGCGGTCGCTGCTGACCGACCTGGCCGTGGTCGAAGGCTTGGACGTGGCCCGGTTCGGCGACACCGCGCTCGCCAGCCTCGCCCACGTCCCCGAACCGGGGAGAAGAGGGGACCCCGCGATCCCGATCAGCGCCGCCCCGGTCAGCGAATCCCACCACCGCGCCGTGGAGTCGGCGATGACCCGCCGCCTCACCGTGGTGGCGGCCCCGCCCGGCAACGGCGCACACACCCTGGCGACCGCGGTCGCGCACACCGCTGTCGCCTCCGGGCAGAGCGTGCTCTTCGTCGCCTCCGACACCGCGTCCGCTGACGCGTTCACCGTCGAAGTCCGCACCGAACTGGAAACAGCGCACCTGGTCGCGGGCGGACCAGCAGCGGTGCGCGGCCGCGGCTCGGGGCACGGCACCCTCCAAGAGTGCCGCACCCGTGCCGAGGAGGAGACGGAGGCGCGCACCGCCCTCTACCGAGACTGGGCCGCGGTGTGCGTGGCCCGCGCAGCTATCGATGCGATCGCTCGCATCGAACGCGACCTAGCTCTCCTCGCAGAAGCGCGCGGGCAGATCATCGCGGCCGGCTGGGATCCCAAGGCCTTGTTCCGCACCACCAGTCCACGCGAGTGGCTGCGCTGGGCGGAACAGGCCTCCCAGCGCTTCCCTTTCCGCTCCCGGCAGCGGACCGCGTCGCGGCGGATGGCGGCCGGAACCGATCCGGCCGTGCTCGCCCGGATCAGCCAGATCGCCCGCGTGGAACAGGAGTGGCGTGCCGCTTTGGACGCGCGCCGCCGCGCCACCGCTCTTGACGAGCTGTACGCGGACCTGGTCGCGGCCCTCGAAGCCCACCGCAGGTCCAGCGCCGCCTACCTCGCCGTGCACGCCCGGGCCCGCCACACCCGCAGCAGCAACGGCGCGGAACGGCCCGAGCCCACCACTCCGGTGTGGGCGGTCGCCGTGGGGCAGGACCACGAACTGCCGCCCCGCGCCGGCATGTTCGACCTGGTGATCGTGGACCGGGCGGAACGGTGCGGCATCCGCGAAGTGCTGCCGCTGCTGTACCGGGCCCGCCGCGCCCTCATCATCGGCGACCCGGCAGCAGCCGGGAGCACGCCCCTGCTCGGCAGGCGGGGCCCGGAAACCGTCTCCGCCTACCAGGCGCTGGCCCGCATCCGCACGGAAACCGGGGGCCGGGTGCTGTGGCTGGACGAGCACGACCGGGCCCAGCCTGCGATCGCTGCGCTCGCGGACCGGTGCTGCTACGGCGGCAAGTCCACGGTGCTTACCGACCCGTGGAGCCTGCCCGGGGACCCGGCCCGGCCCGTGCAGTGGCACGACGTGACCGGGGAGTATGAGACGGACGAGGACGGCTCGTATGTGAACCGCGCGGAGGCCCACCGGGTCGCAGCGGTCCTCACCGCGCTCGACCTCCGCCTCCCCGACGAAGCCACTCTCGGCGTGACCAGCCCGTTCGCGGGGCAGCGCGCGCTGCTGCGGCAGTTGACCGGCCGCCGCCGCTATTCGCGGGAGATCCGCGTGGACTCCCCGCAGGCGTTCGGCGCCCAGCCGTGCGACGCGCTCGTGGTCTCCCCCGTGCTGAGCCAGAACACCCCGCACCGCACGGTGGCGCGCACCCTCGCCACCGCCCAGTGGTGGCATCCCATCCTCACCGGCACGATCGCCCAGCTTGTCGTGGTCGGGGACCGCGCCCTGTGGGCAGCGGGCGGCGGAGTGCCCGCCGCAGTCGTGGAAGCCGCGGAGACCGGCACCGGGGAGGCCGCGGACAGCGAAGTGCCGCGCCCTCTGCTGCACGCGCTCAGCGACCTGGCCGCCCAAGTGGAGACGAATGTGGCTGTGGCCGGCTACCGCGTGGACTTGTGCGTGACCACCCCGCTCGGGCAGATGCTGATTCTCGTGGACCGCACCCGGGACGGCCGCGGCCTGCGCCGCCTGCTCGACCGGCAGCAGCGGCTGCGGGAGGTCACCGACCTGCCCGTGCTGCGCGTCCCCTTGTGGCGCTGCCTCCACAACCCCGTGGACTTGGCGAAGGAGATCCTGCTCGGCAAGGCCTGAACCTCCCCACCCCCGCACACCACGCGGATGCCGCACAACGGTCAAGTAGGGTGCAATCGCCAGCACAATCGCGTGAGGTGGCTGCGAGGAGTGGAGGAGGCGACACCACCGTGCCCGAAGGCCACACGCTGCACCGACTAGCGATCCACTTCACGAAGACGTTCGGGGGACAACGGGTACGCGCCGCCAGCCCGCAGGGGCGGTTCGCGGAAGGGGCGCAGCGGATCGACGGCCGGGTGCTGGGGGAGGCGGAAGCCCACGGCAAGCACCTGTTCTTAGGGTTTGACTCCGGCGAATGGGTGCGCGTGCACTTGGGCTTGTACGGGGCGTGGACGTTCGGGGACGCCACTGGGGAGCGCAGCCTGGGCGCGCCGCGCACCGAAGCGGGCACGGAACGGGCCTTGCAGCGGGACGCGGACGGGTTCGTGGTCCCGCCGCCCCCGACCGGGGCGGTGCGGCTGCGGCTGGTCAGCGCGGACGCGTGGGCGGACCTGCGCGGCCCGTCCGCGTGCGAGGTGATCGACCCGGCAGGCAAACAGGCGGTGCAGGCCAGGCTCGGCCCGGACCCGCTGCGCGCGGACGCCGACCCGGCCGCGGCGTGGCAGAAGATCCGCCGGTCCCGCACCGCGATCGCGGTGCTGCTCATGCGCCAGGACGTGATCGCCGGGGTAGGCAACATCTACCGGGCCGAGTCCCTGTTCCGCGCGGGCATCGACCCCTACCGACCGGGCCGCGACCTTACGGAACCCCAGTGGGAGGCGCTGTGGGCGGACCTGGTCCACCTGCTGCGCGACGGGGTGCGCGACGGCCGGATCATCACCACCCGCCCCGAGCACCGCACCCATCCCGGACCGGACATCCCCCGCGAAGAAGCCCACTATGTGGCCTACCGGACCGGGCAGCCGTGCCGGGTCTGCAGCACCCCGATCCGCTCCGCCGAGCTGGCGGGACGCTCCCTCTACTGGTGTCCGGGCTGCCAGACCGGGTGAGCAGACCGCTTAGTAGGGGGAGACTTCGCTGGTGATTTCCCAGGCGATCTCTTCGGCGAGCTCGTCGGTGAGTTCAGCGCCCGCGAGGCGTTCGGCGAGCTTCCGCGCGTGGTAGACGGTGCGCATGCCTTTGACGAGGGCTTCGCCCGCGCTCATCACCGCGTAGTCGTCCCACACGTCCGGGTCGATCGCCAGCACCGCGATGTCGTCGTTGTACGGGATCGCATCCATGTCGTGTGCCTCGTACAGTTCGCGGATGTGGTCGGCCTCCACCACGGGCACGTCCCGTTCCGCGAGGTAGACCTCGGATAACGCGTCGGCCTGCTCCGGTTCCAATGCGGCCGGGTTGTAGCCGAACTCTGCCGCGTACCGGGTCAGCCGTTGGGCGATCGCCACGGTTTGCCGTTTCACCGCTTCCGGGCTGGCCGGACCGTAGCTTGAGTTGCGGATGCGGGCTGCCAGGGTACGGACATCCACCGCTGTGCCCCTCCTTCGAAAGCCGTGCCACCAGGGGCGAAACAAGGCAGTCAGACGCTCATTATTCCTGGCTTCCGCCCGGGCGTTGCGCGTGCCGCCCGCTGCCGTACTGGGGCCCGCGGGGCCGGTCCCGGGCCGCCGCTCCCCGCAACGGGGGACGGCGGCCACGGCGCGGCCCACGGCTGTTCATGGCCTGCTGCGCGCGGCTTCCGAGCCGAGTTTCGCGGGCAGGTCGGTGATGGGCAGGGACAGGTCGGGTTCGGGGACGACCACGACCCCTTCGTCGTTTATGTCCGCGGGACCGGGGATGGTGGTGCCGGGCAGGGCCACTGCTGCGCTGCCCCACGACACGGCGCGCCGCAGCCGTTCTTCCGGGGCACCGTCGTCGAACAGGAAGCCCGCGAGCGTGCTGTCGCCCGCGCCCACGGTGCTGCGCGGCACGATCGGCGGTCCGCCCGCCCACCAGAAGCGGTCCGGTTCCACGAGCAGCGCCCCGTAGCTGCCCAGGGTGACGAGGGCCGCGTCGTTGCCCCAGGACAGCACTTCCCGGGTGGCGTCCACCACGTCGCCGAGGGTGGTGAGTTCCCGGTCGAGGAGTTCCGCGAGCTCGTGGTGGTTGGGTTTGAGCAGGTTGGCTGCCCCGGCCCGCGCAGTCACGGCGAGCGGCTCCCCGGAGGTGTCCACGGCGATCGGCACCCCGTAGCGGCGGGCCAGCACGGACAGCCGCACATAGAAGTCGGTGGGGGTGCCTTGCGGCAGGCTGCCGCCCGCCACGAGCCACTTGGGGTGGTGCCGCAACTGGGATTCGACGGCACGCAGCAGGGCCGCGACTTCGGCTTCGCTCAGCGATGCGCCGGGCACGTTGAGCTGGGTGGTGGTGCCGTCGGCTTCCGCGGTGGTGATGTTGCACCGGGTGACCGCGGCCACGGGAACAGTCACCGCGGCGATACCGTGCTCGCCGAGCAGGGCGGTGAGCTGGGCTCCTTCCGCACCGCCGACGGGAAGCACGGCAACCGTCTGGACACCGTGGTTGCGCAGGGCACGGGAGACGTTGACGCCTTTGCCTCCGGCGTGCGCCATCGCGTTGTGGATGCGAATGACCGCACCGCGCACGTAGGTGTCAATCTCCAGGGTGCGGTCGACACTGGGATTGGGAGTAACTGTGAGGATCATGCGCCCTCTCTTCAGGGTCGGCGGTGGTCGATCCCGGACGCCGCTCTCGCCCGGGAGTCGCGTGCTCCTCACACCTGGGAGCGCTCTCATCGTAGACAAAAAGGTCTAAACCAATCTGGGAGCGGGGATGAACGGTCGGTGCCGTCCCCCCTTTTCCTGCTGCAGGGGTGCGTCAACAGGGGCGCGGCAGGGTAGAGGCGCGCCCGGGGTTGCGTACCGTCACCGTACTGTTACCGGTGTGCGCGCGAAAGTGCGGGGGTGTTCTAGGCCCCTGCCGTACCGCAATCCCCAGAGGATCAGGAATGATCGTTTCCGGTGCATCCGCGGGTGCGCCGGGCCGGGAGTACCGCGCCCCCGGTCGAACAGCCACGTTGGAATACGACAACAGAGATTCAGGAGTCTGCCATGGCGCTCGTCTCTCACGCCCACACCGTGTGGGAGGGGACCCTGTTCGAGGGCAGCGGAACGGTCTTCTTCGACTCGTCCAACCTGCCCCAGCAGAAGGTCACCTGGAAGGCCCGTGCCGAGGAGCACGGCGGCCTCACCAGCCCCGAGGAGCTGATCGCGGCCGCCCACTCGTCCTGCTTCTCCATGGCGTTGAGCAACGCCCTGGCCAAGGCGGGCACCCCGGCGAAGTCGCTGCACACCGAAGCCCAGGTCACCTTCCAGCCGGGTGAGGGCATCAAGGGCATCCACATCGTGGTCCGCGGCGAGGTCCCGGGGATTTCCGCCGACGACTTCGTCAAGGCGGCCGAGGGCGCCAAGGAGAACTGCCCGGTGAGCAAGGCGCTGGCGGCCACTCCCATCACCTTGGACGCGGCCTTGAAGTAACCCGCTTCCCGTTGCGGGGCGGGTGGTCCTTGCCCGTCCCGCAACGCAGCCGCAGCGTTTCAGGCTAGGTGTCTCGGCCCGGTACTGCCCCCGCAGCCGGGCTGGCGCGGCACGGCATTCCGGCCGCGGGCACGAAAAAAGCGGCGCTGCCGCCGCACACACGGGATGGATACCGGCTCCGGCTGGCAGCGCCTGCCCGCGCTGCCGACCGGAGCCGTGTCGACGCCCTGCCCGGAATCGCGGGCAGCGGGGTCAGTTCAACAGCCGGGGCGGGATGACTTCTTTGCGGAGAGCGTGCAGCACGTCGTCCAAGTCCCCCAGGTGGCCGACGTGCTCAGTGCGGTTCCGCACCTCAGCGCGGATCGCTTCGAGCACGGTCGGGCTCTGCAGCGCCTCGGCGAGCGGCGCACCCAGCAGCGCCTTCCGCCATTTGAGCAGCGTGTCCAGCCGTCCGCTCACCACTCCGGCGCGGCTGATGTGGAACAGCGCGTCCACTTTGGCCTTGGGGTCGGCGTCGCCGAGCAGGTCCACCTCGAGGATCCGCATGGGGGAGTCCTCAGCGGTCTCCGCGTAGTAGACCTCCCAGTTGCGGCCGTTGGTGAGCACCAGCCATTGGACGCCTTCCTCCGCAGCGCTGAGCCGGGCGGGGCGCAGGCTGCGCGCGTTGAGGTCTTGGCCGCAGCGTTTCACTTCGACGAGGGCGAAGACGTCGTCCCCCACCTTCAGCCCGTAGTCGACGGACTCGTTCTTGGTGCGGTATTCGGTGGTGACCTCGTCGTACTTGTTGTAGCCCAGCCCGTCGCTGAAGAAGTCGGTGACCAGCAGCCGGGTGTCGCCTTCGTTGGCGTCCCGGTCGATGAGGTCCTGCAAGGGCCCGGTGAACCGCTCCAACGCTGCGTGGAGTTGGCCGCGGACGTCGGCTTCCCACTGCGGGAGAGGGGCTTCGGGGCTGGCGAATTCTCCGGTCCAGGTCAGTACCTGAGTCGCGTCCGGGTCCATTGACGTCTGAAATCCCATTCCGTGCGTTGTCGGGCAGAACGTTAACCGTCGGACCATTATCGGCCACCCCTGCCGCATTCCTCTGCGGGAACGGGGAACCGGGAACCTCACCGGTCACACCAGCCCCAAAGAGTGATGTACATCACAGTAAATGGGGGTGGTGGGGAACGCCATTACCGGAAACGCGCAGAAAAACACCGGGAAAGCAAGCTCGTGCCAGTGGTGCGGCCGACGAGCAGCGGAACGGTCACCGCGACGCGAATTCCAGCGGGTCGCTTTCCCCGATCGCACCCAGGTCGTCGGAGCCGACAGAGAACTCCCGGTCCGGGTACAAGGCGATGAGGCCGATCCAGTCCCGCACCGTCGCCCCCGGCGGCAGCTCCACCGGCGTGCTGCCGGGACGCCGGGACGCACTGATCACCTGGGCGAACACCCCCGTGGTGATAGTGGCGACCACGACGGGACGCCCATAGGCGCGCAACCGGGCGAACACGTCCGCGGCCAGGTGCTCCGGCGAGCACACCACGACCGTGGAGCGGCCGCGGGCATCCCGCACCTGGGGATGCCGCAGCAGGTATTCGATGAACCGGGGAGTCATGCGGGCGTGCTCCACCAGGAGCGCGGCGATGCGCTGCGTGTCCTCCCGCCCAGGCAGCACATCGAAGTCCACGTCGACGTTGACGTGTACCGGCGGCACCCCGTGCCGGAGCAGCCAGTTGATCTCGGTGGCCTCGTCCCGCGTGGGCCGGTCCTCCCCGTCGTCCAAGCCGATACCGCGCAGCCAGGCGTTGACGTCTGACCACAGCCACACCAGGGACCGGCCGACCGTGCCTTCCGGGGCGGGGAAGGGGACACCGTCGCGGCGCTGCCCGTGGATCCACTGGGTGACGTTCTGCCTGCTGCGGCCGGTGCGTTCCGCGATGTCGGACACGCCGACCAGGTCGGGGTCGAGCCGCAGGATCCGCATGCCGGGCACAAGGGCGCGCGCCCGCGCCACTACGGACCCGGCCGCAGTCACCGCGTCGGGCCCGCTGCCCGACACCGTCATGCGGTGCACGCCGTGCGAGCAGGACAGCACGGCGTCGAGTTCGTCAGTGAGAGCGTTGACGGCGGCGTGGTCGTCGAGAGTGATCCCGTCGACCACGAAAATGAATTCGTAGTCGGGCAACAGCGGTCCCTTTCCGAAGGGTGGGCGCAACGGGCGGGGGAAGGCAGGCGCCCAGCCATGGTCCAGTCTCGCATCGCTGTTGACAAACGTCAACGCGACGAGGTGGGGGAGCTGTCCGACCGGGGCCGGAGCCGACGCGGATCGTCCTGCGGCAGCGGGCAGCGCCGCGCCTCCCGCAGGATGCGCCGGGCCGCCTGACCCGGATTGCGGGGCGTGCCCGGCACTTGGATAGCGGAACACCCGCACGGGCAGTGCAACCGCCCCCAGTGACCTTCCCCGCGGAGCGTCCACCCGTCCGCCACCAGGGCACGCAGCACGTTGCGGACCTCGCTCTTCTGGTGCGCGGAGGGGCTGAGCTCCTTACCGGTCACCTGTGGGACTCCCGACCTGTCGAAGGGGGTGCGGCCCAGCGGGCGCCGCACCGGTGCAGTTCCCCGTGAAACATCTCGGCCACGGACAGAGTACGGGGAAACCCAGTATTCCAGGAGAAACCCCCTAGAGCCGCACCTAGCGGCCGTACCCGGCAAACCGGCCCCGCATACCTCTAACGACCTGGGGTGACACCGCTGAATGGCTCCGAACCCCACCATTCCCGCCGACACATGGCAATGACCCGAAAATTCCGTTTTCGCTCTCATTAAGGGGGAGAAAGGCGTACGATCCTCGGGGCAGGCCATTCCCCGGAGGTTTTCTATGGTTTTCCACTACGGCCGTCTCACCAGGGACGGAGGAACGGATCCCCGCACACTGGTTTTCGCCTGCCTCGCCGTGCAGACCACCGGCTTGGACGTGACGTGGGGAGCACGACTGTGCGAGGTGGCCGTGGTGCGGATGCGCGGCGACGGCACCGTGCTCGACGAATACGCCACCCTCGTCAACCCGGGAACGCCGCTGGGAAACACGGAACTCCACGGCATCACCGACGCCTGGATGGCGGGCGTGCCCGGATTCGAGCAGATCGCCGGGGACCTGGTCCGCTACCTCAACGACGCGGTCGTCGTCGGCTACGACCTGCCCGCCATCGACAAATTCCTCGCCGCCGAGTTCGACCTGCTCGGCATCCCCGTCACCGGGCTCCCCGGCCTGTGCGCACTGCAGACGTGCCGCACCCACCTGGAACACGCCGACTACCGGTTCGACTCGCTGTGCCGGGCCTTGACCGGCCAGTGGCCGATCGCGGAACGCTACGCCCTCGAGGACGCCCGCCTGCTCGCCGCCATGGTGGCGAGACTCGTCGACACCGCCCCGGAACCGCTCGGCTGGGAAGGACCCGTGTCCGCGGTGCCGCCGATGCTGGCATGCGGGGGCGACATCGCGCCGCGCGCCGCAACTCCGCGCCGCGGCACCCTCGACCACGTGGACCTGCTCGTGGACCGCCTTCCCGCCATGCAGGACGCGCCGCCGCCCCGCGCCGACGGGCTCGCCAACTACCGCATGGCCGTGGAACGGTATGCCGCTCAAGGCACGGTCACCGCGGAAGACGCGGAACATTTAGCGATGCTGGCGGCCCGCGCCGGGCTCACCCAGCACACCGCCCGCGAAGTCCACCAGGAGCTCCGCCACCTGGTCCCCCAGCATGCCGGAGCGGCCGCGGGCATCCCCGCCAGCCCGGTCGCGGCATCACCCGGCAGCGGGCCGAGCGGGATCACGGTGCCGGAGACGCGCGACCTGTGGCGGCTGCGCGAACTCACCCCGGAGGAGTACCGCGCCCGCTACACCGACCTGCACGGGGACATCCCCGAGGACTTGGTCATCGAAGCGTCGGAAGCCGCCGTCCGCAAAAAAGAGGCGAAACCGCGGCGGGGGACGGCAACCGCCCTGTTCGTGGCCGTTCTCGTCGTGCTGGCCGTGGTCTGGCAGGTCATGGTGTGGTCGGTGTAACCGCACCCGCCCGGCGCGGGACGCACCGCACCCCTGCCCCGCCCCACTGTGCGCGGCAGGGCACCGAGGGCTTTGCCGCAGTCCCCGGCACGCATGCGGCCGCACAGCACGACACGACGGCCGTTGCCCCCAGGCTGTGGACGACCCCGAGGTGCCTGCCCACTTCTCTTCCCGGTTGTCCGCTTCGTCTGGGAAACCGTCTGTGCAGGTCGCTATCCTTCGCCAATAACTGGGTCCGTATCAGGGAAGGGCGTCGATGACCGACCGGTGGTGGGGGGAACGCTCCGAACATCCATGGGAGCAGGAAGCTCTCGAACACATCAAAGCGCTCATGCCGCAGCGCGACCCCTACCGGGCCTGGCAGTGCTTCTCGTTCACCGCCGCGTCCGGGCAGATCCGCGAATGCGACCTGTTCATCGTCACCCCAGCCGGGGCGTTCCTCGTCGAAATCAAAAGCCAGCCGGGACGGGCCATCAACCGCGGCAGCACGTGGACGTTCTACGGGGACCGGGTCCGCACCATCGACAACCCGCTCTACCTCACCGACAAGAAAGCCAAAGAGCTCAAAAGCCAACTGGAGTGGGCCGCTAAAAAGCTCGGCATCCGCGACTACCGGTTGCCGTACTTCACCCCCGCCGTCTTCCTCTCCGCCCCCGACCTGCGCTGCGACTTCGACGAAATCCAGCGGCAGCACGTCTACGGCCGCGAAGGACTGGACAAGCAGACCGGGCTGCCCGGGATTTGGAGCGGCCTGCTGAACCGGCGGACCCACCGCAGCCCCGACCCCGTGTTCTTCCGCTCCATCACCCGGCTCATGGAAACGATCGGGGCGAAAGCGATCCGCCGCGACCTGACGGCCGGCTCCTACACTCTCCAGCGCCGGGCGTTCGACAGCGGACCCACGTGGACCGACTACCTGGGCAAGCACACGGTTATCACCAACAAGCACTCCCGGGTGCGGATCTACCACTACCGTCCGGACGCCGACGAGCAGACGAAGAAATCAGTGCTGCGAGCCGCGGAACGCGAATACCGCTCCCTGGTCGGGGTCGCCCACGAAGGCATAGTCAAAGCCGAAGACTTCGTCGAAGTCGAGGGCTACCGTCCCGCGGTCGTGTTCGAACACCGCGAAAGCTGGCAGCGTCTCGACCACTTCATGCAGGAGAAAGGCGCCGACCTCGACGTCTACACCCGCGTGGAGATGGTCCGCCAGCTCGCCGAAGCAGTCAACCACGCCCACCGCAACCGGCTGTTCCACCGGGCGCTCGCGGCCCGCAGCGTCTGGGTGGAACTCGACGGCCACTATCCGCGGCTGCGGATCGCCGACTGGCAGACCGCGGCCCGGCAGGGGATCGGCAGCCTCGGACACACCCAGCACGTCGGGCAGACCACGGTGCACGCCCTCGTCGAACACATTGAGGCCGCCGCCCAGGCCTACCTCGCCCCCGAAGTCAACGCTCCCAACAGCGACCCGCGTGCCTTGGACATGTTCGGCCTGGGGGCGCTCACCTTCCTCATCCTGACAGGGCAGCCGCCGGGCAACGACCGCCGAGAGTTCAACGAACACATCCGGGAGCACGGCGAACTCTCCCCTGCCGCGGTGAGCGACGACATCCACCCGCTGATGGACACCCTGGTGCGGGAAGCGACCCGGCTCATCCCCACCGAACGCACCTCATCCCCCCGCGAGTTCCTGCGCCGTCTCGAAGAAATCGAGGAGCTGCTCACCCGGCCCGAGGTCGTCACCAGCCCGTTGGAGGCCACCAAAGGCCAGGAGATCATCGACGGCTGGAAGGTGGAGAGCGTCCTCGGCAAGGGCGCCACGTCCCGCGCCCTGCTCGTGTCCCGCAACGGCGAACAGCGGGTTTTCAAAGTGGCGGTGAACGACAGTGCCGCCGCCAAGCTCCGCCGGGAAGCGGAACAGCTCCGCAGGCTCCGCGACCGCCGTATTGTCGCGGTGATCGGCGACGACCCGGTCATGACGATCGGCGAGCACACCGTGCTGCAACTGGAACTGGCCGGGGAGGTCACGCTCGCCGACTACCTGCGCCAGGAAGGCAACCTCGGTATCGAGGAGCTGCGCCGATTCGGCATCGACCTGTTCGAGATCGCCGACTATTTGGAAGACCAGAAGGTTTTCCACCGCGACATCAAACCCGCCAACCTGGGCGTGCGGGAACGCACCAAGAAGAGCCGCGAACTGGTGCTGTTCGACTTCTCTCTCGCGGGCACCAGCACCCGGGAAACCCAGGCCGGCACCCCCGGATACCTGGACCCGTTCCTCGCAGAAGGCAACCGCAGCTACGACAGCGCCGCGGAACGCTACGCCATCGCCGTGACCTTGCACGAGATGGCGTCCGGCGACCTGCCGGTGTGGAACGAGGAGGGGGTCGAACCCCACCTGCTGCCGGACAGTGTCGAATACCCGCGGCTCAGCGAAGAGGACTTCCCCGACCAGGTGCGCGCCTCACTCACCGAGTTCTTCCGGCGTGCCCTGCACCGCAGACCCGAGCAGCGGTTCGCCACGCTCGCCGACATGCGCGAAGCGTGGGAGCAGGCGTTCCAGAACATCGAAGCCTCCCCGGTCACCACCCCGGACAGCCTGGAGCTGGCTGAGGTGGACGACGAGGCCACGCGGCGGCGCAACGCAGAGAACGCCACCGCGGACACGCCGCTGGTCGTGGCCGGGCTGAGCCCGGACGCGCTGGACGCCGCAACCCGCCTGCTGCGCTGTGAAACCGTCGGCGACCTGTTGAAGAAACCGGTTGCGGAGATCCGCCGCCTGCGCGGCGTGCCGCTGCGGGCCCGCAACGAACTGGCCCGCCAAGCCAACCGGTGGCGCAGGAAGCTGGCGCACGCCGAACCGCTGCCGAAGGTCAGCGCAAAACTGTCCGTGGACGGTGCCAGCGAGGAAGAGAAGGAGCTCGCTCTCGAGAACGCGAGCCTCGACAAGATCATTCGCCAGTTCCTGCCGAAGACCACGGAACGGAACCGCGACTGGGTGCGCACTGTCCGGGAGCTGCTTGGCCTCCCCGAGGACGCTCTCGCCGAACCGGTGTGGCGCACCCAGAAAGAGGTGGCCAGGCGGCTCGGCTTGCAGCAGGCCACCGTGTCCCGGCATTTGGCGGAGGCCCGCCAGTACTGGGTGAAGAACACTCCTTCCCAGCTGCGTACCGCGGTCCGCGACGACATCGTGGAGATCCTGGAACGCCACGGCCGGGTCCGCGAGGTGCGGCAGATCGCGGACGAGCTGCTGAGTAAACGGGGGACGAGCGCAGAAATCCCGGAGACCCGGAAAGCGTATGCGCTGGCCGCGATCCGCGTGGTGACCGAATGCGAAGAGCGAAAGCAAAAAGAGTCGCCCGTGTTTGTGCTGCGCCGCCTCTACACGCACAGCGACACCCCGAAGGTGCTGGTCGCCCAGGTCATCGAGAACGACCCGACCGTTCCCGTCGAGGCCGACCTGCTCGACTATGCGGCGGCCTTGGGTCGGGAAGCCGACCGGATTGTCCGGTTCGACGATGACGCGCCGCTGCCTTCCCCCGCCGAGGTGCGGCAGCGGCTGCGCGGGGTGCCCACCAAACCGGGCATGGCCCCGCTGTCCGACGTGGACTTGGTGACGCTGGCCGCGGCAGCCTCGGAGAACGCGCAGGCCACCGCGCGCCTGGAGTTGTATCCGCGGTCGTTGAGCCTGAAACGGGTGCTGGACATCGTCCAGGTCGCCAGCTATCTCGGCGAGCCCGGCATCACCCCGCAGCAGATCGTCGACCGGGTGCGGGCCCGTTTCCCGCACATGGACCCGCCTGGCGTGCACGTGATCCGTCGGCAGCTGCGCGAAGACTTCCCCAACCTGGAGTCCCGGACGGCCTCGGACGGCACCGAGTACTGGTATCTGCCACGCACCGCGATCACCAGGTCCATCACCTATTCGGCGATCAGTGCGGGCGGCGGATACGAGCCGCCGAGCGAGCATGAGAGTGCCCGCCGCCGCCTCGACCAGGCGGTGGCCCGCGGCGGCTACCTTGCCGTGAAGACGTGGATGTCAGAGGCCGAACGGGTGGCAGAGCTGTTGGCTTCCCGGCCGGATGTGGCGGCGTTCGACGCGTCTGCGGAGTTCGTGCGGGTCGTCACCGAGATGATCAACCAGTACGGCGGCCCGCCATGGGATGTGGTGGTCGCCGCTGACGTGCCCGGCGGCCCGCCCGAGTTCGGGAACATGGTTGCCGAGGCGTGCATGATTCTCGGCGACCGGATCCGCGCCGCGGGACAGGACCGGCCTGTGTTCGTGTACGGGGCGACCCCGCTGGCCCGCTACCCGGCAGGCCGAGACTTGCTGCGCACGCTAGCCCAGCAGGCCCGGGAGAGCGGCACCGCCCCGTACGGCCTGTGGCTGCTGTGCCCGATGGGCAACCCGTACCGTCCGGCCCGGCTCGACGACGAACCGGCGGGCGCGATCACGGATGCGGAACAGTTGCGGCTGCCCCGCGGTTTCGGCGCAGAAGAACCGGTTTTGGTGGGGTGACAGCGGACGCACCCTGGCATGGGGGAGGCCACCGGATGCAGCCGGTGGCCTTTTCCCTGTCTCCGAAACGCGGGGGGAAGCACGGTACGCGGAGTTCCACGGTGTTGGAGCGGCTGTCCGCGCACCACCCTGTAAGCAGGATGCCCACCGGTGTGCCGGCTGGGCGTGGGGAGAGGCTGGTCTAGCGCGGTGTGCTGCGTGCCGAGGCCCACGGGGAGGGGAGCTGGGCGCGGCCCTTCAAGTGGTTGTCCAACGCTATGCACGCCTCCCGGAGCTCCGGCGGGTCCGCCAGGTGATCGCGCAGGCGCTCGACCATGCGGTCGTATATCAGGTCGATCTCCGGGGCGATCACGGTGTGGCTCCTTTCGAAAGCGATCAGGTAGGGGCGGATCAGCGCGGGCGGGTCAACGTTCAGCTCCGGTTCGCGGAGACCCCGGGCTTCAGCCCTGGGGAGGAAGCGCCATCCTCCCATCGCAGATCGTTCTTAACTGATCTTCTAGTAAAATGTGAGACATGGCGCAGATCGTGAAGCGGGCGTACAAGTACCGCTTCTACCCGACCCCCGAGCAGGCCGAAGAACTGCTCCGGACGTTCGGCTGCGTCCGCTTCGTCTACAACAAGGCGTTGGAGGAGCGGACACGCGCCTACACCCAAGAGGGCCGCCGGGTCTCCTACGTGGAGACCTCCGCGATGCTCACCCAGTGGAAGCGCACTGAGGAGCTGGCGTTCCTCAACGAGGTGTCCTCGGTTCCGCTCCAGCAAGCATTGCGGCACCTGCAAGCGGCGTTCGCGAACTTCTTCGCCAAGCGGGCCAAGTACCCCACGTTCAAGAGCAAGAAGAAGTCCCGGGCGTCGGCCGAATACACCCGCAGCGCGTTCCGCTGGAAGGACGGGCGGCTGTTCCTGGCGAAGATGCGCGAGCCTTTGCGCATCGTGTGGTCGCGGCCCCTTCCCGAGGGTGCGCAGCCGTCCACGGTCACCGTGAGCAGGGACGCGGCCGGGCGGTGGTTCGTGTCCATCCTCGTGGAGGAGAAGATCCGCCCGCTTCCCCCGGTGGAGTCCTCGGTAGGGGTGGACGCTGGTATCAGCGCTTTGGTGACCCTCTCCACCGGGGAGAAGATCACCAACCCCGGGCACGAACGCCGCGACCGGCGCAAGCTCGCCAAGGCGCAGCGAGCCCTGGCCCGCAAGCAGAAGGGCTCGAAAAACCGCGAAAAGGCCCGATTGAAGGTCGCCCGCATCTACGCCCGGATCACCGATCGCCGCCGCGACTTCCTGCACAAGCTGACCACTCGGCTCGTCCGTGAGAACCAAACGGTCGTGATCGAGGACCTGACCGTCCGCAACATGCTCCGCAACCACTCCCTGGCCCGCGCCATCTCGGACGCGAGCTGGCGGGAATTCCGCTCGATGCTGGAGTACAAGTGCGCCTGGTATGGCCGGGAACTGCTGGTCGTGGACCGCTGGTTCCCTTCCTCCAAGTTGTGCTCGGCGTGCGGCACCCTGCAAGAGAAGATGCCGCTGAACGTCCGTACCTGGCAGTGCGCCTGCGGCGCGGCCCATGACCGCGACGTGAACGCCGCACGCAATATCCTCGCCGCCGGGCTGGCGGAGAGGTAAAACGCCTGCGGAGGGCCGGTAAGACCGGCCCCGGAGTCTTCCGGGGAGGCGCGGCCCGATGAAACAGGAAGCCCGACCCAGTGACGGGTTGGAATCCCCCGGCTTCAGCCGTGGGGAGGAAGTCAACAGATATTCCTGGGCGGCGGCGGTAGATGCTCTTGCAGAGCGCTTCCGGGACGGCGCCGAGCCTGGCACCACTCGCGTTCGTTCGCGCGAGGTAAACAGCGCGGGGAGACACGGCTTCCGAGTGCCTGTGTTGCGCTGTTCTCCGCCTCCGTTGTCCTTTGATGAGACGCCCCTCCCACGTCTCTGTGCTGGAGTGCTTGTGGAACGTTGACGAGCATGGAAGCTCCCGTGGTGGAGTGGCTGGAAACAGTTTCGGGTGTGTGGGGCCACCGGCCACGGACCGGTGGCTTTGTTCTGTGCCGTGGTGTGGGCGAGGGGTCGGCACAGCAGCTTGAAGTCCTTGGGGTGGGGATCGGGATCAGAGGTTAGATCCGGGGAGGGGAGGATCGGGTAGTCGGGTGGCTCCCGGCGGGGCGAATAGCGCCCAGACGGTGTAGCCGCCGCTGTCGATGTTCCAATGGCCCCAGTCAGCGGCGAGAGCAGCTACCAGATGCAGCCCGCGTCCCCCGAGGGAAAGAAGGCCGGTGTCGGTGCGGGTGTGCGGGATGCTCGGCAGGCGGGTGTGCGGGTCTGCTTTGGGCCCCTGGTCGGCGACGGTGACGAGCACGAGGCCAGTGCGGAGGGCGGAGAGCGTCACCGAGATTTTGCCGCCATCGCCGCTGACGCTGTGGTGGCAGGCGTTGGCGAACAGTTCAGCTACCACCAGTTCGGCGTCGTCAACCGCGTGCGGGTAGTCGGCGAGACTGCGGCGGATGCGGTGCCGCAGCTCGGGACAGAACGCAGGGTCTCCGGGCAGTTCCCAGAACTCCGAGACGGTGAGCCGGCCGGGACCAGAACCAGGTGCGGACAGGTCGGGTTCCTGGTCGTTGGGGTTGGGAGGAGTGTCCATCAAGCTGCCTCCCGCAACGCGGCGCGCCGCGCAGCAACCGGGTTCACCCGGGAACGGGTGACCGCTCGGTCGAGGCCGCACAGTGCGGCAGCGGCGTGGTTGACCTGGGAGACGTGCGCGGTACCGGTGCGGCCCCAGATGAACCACTGGTTACCGGCGATGTCCTCCACCACGACAACGGGGACCAGCCGCGTGCGTGTGCGGACGTAGAGCACCGGGTGACTTGTGGCCGACAGGGCGATGAGGGCAGTGACGCCGAGGGAGCGGATGGCGTCAGCGAGCCGGGAGAGGTGGGCGGTGCGGTCGCTGGTCTGCTCTGTTAAGGGGAAGTGGCCGATTTCAGACATGGGAGAGCTCTTCACGCAGTGGAAGACTCCTGATGCCTTCCGTGAACACAGAGCACTATAGAACCGTTTCGATTGGTGTTTCTTATGTTTCTAGAAACATTTCTTGAGTGGTTGACAGGTTGGGACGGGAGCAACCCGAGCGACTAGGCTCTGTCCCAGCCCTAGACATGAGGAGGTTGCCATGACAGTCAGGCGGCCCACCGTGGCAGGCCGCGACCTCGGAAGCGAGTTGCGTGAGATCCGAGAAGAACGCGGACTGTCCATGCGGGAGGTCGCCCGGCGGCTCGACTGGCCCGCCTCCAAGCTCTCCAAGATCGAAACAGGGAAACAAGGGACGAAACGGGAGGATGTGGCTTCCCTGTTAGCGATCTACGGGATCACCGGGCAGAGACGGGACTACCTGGTGAACAAGGCGGGAAAGGTAGATAAGCCCGGGCACTGGGAGAAATCCGGGCTTGATGGCGGCCTCTCCAGAGAAACCAGAACCCTCATACGTCTGGAACGAGACGCAATCCAGATCCAGAGCGTCGAGCCGCTGCTCATACCAGGCCTGCTCCAGCTCCCCGAGTACACCCGCGCCCTTATGAAGGCATGCGGAGTACCGGAGCAAGATATCGAGGTTCGTGTTGCTGCTCGGCTAAGCAGACAGGCGATTCTGAGCCGGGAACCAGGCCCTGCCTTTCAGGCTTTCCTTGATGAGAGTGCCCTCCGACGTCCTGTACTCCCTCCCAAACTGATGGCGCGGCAGTTGCGCCACCTCGTGGAGACAGCCGAACGTCCCAACGTGACTCTTCGCGCTCTTCCATTCTCTTTAGGAGCACACAACGGCTTGGATGGCTCCTTCATGCTTCTCGACCTGCCCGAACAGAAATCCGTAGTGCTCCTGGAACATAAAATCTGTGCTCTCTTCCTGGAAGACGAGGAAGAAATCAAGTTCTTTAGAAAAGAAGTAGAGCGCTTGAACGAAGTAGCTCTCACCCACGTTGATTCCATCAACCTCATTGCACAGATCGCAAAGGAGCTGGAGGAATGAACACCGCAGGTAAGACGCTCGAGTGGCGTAAGAGCAGCTACAGCGGCCGGGACTACAACTGCGTCGAGGTCGCTGACCTCCCCGGTGCCACTGCTGTCCGCGACTCCAAGAACCCGGACGCCGCAGTGCTGGCTTTCCCCACAGCTGAATGGGTCGCGTTCCTGCAGGCAGCCCGGAGCAAGCACCTCTAGAACACCTGGTGAACAGGGTGGAGGAGGGCATGGAGACGCCCCGATCACAGCCCTGTTCGTCGGATAGCCGTTAGCTGCCTTTCCAGTGGTCTGCCGCAGGCCACGCCTACAAAGGCTTCCTGTGCTGAAACCTCAGGCATCCGGTTAGTAAGAGCTGTGATATCGAGGTTTTTCTTTGGAGTCGAAAGATTCATTGTAAACGAATCGGGGAAACCTACATCTAGCTCTCTGGGATGGATAAGTTTCTAGCTCTTTGAAGTAATATAGAGAGGTTTGAGTTTCACCTGTGGCTGTTGTGAAATAAGGAAAGAATCTCTCTTTGTGGGAATGTTTGACCGCGTCACACAGGATGTTCAAAGGTCTAGTGCATGGGCGCAACAGACAAGAAATTGAGGTGGCGTAAAAGCAGCTACAGTGGAATTAATGCGGATTGTGTTGAGGCCGCTGAGCTCCCTGGTGCTATTGCTGTCCGTGACTCTAAGCACCCTGAGGCTGGTGTGTTGTGCTTCTCTTCCGCTGAGTGGGTGGCGTTCCTCCGTATGGCGCAAGAAGAGCGTCACTGAAAGGCGGAATCTGGGCTTAGCAGCAGCCCTCTGAACCACATCGAGAGGTCCGGGTATATCTAGCTCCCGGTGTGGCTAGGAGGCTGGTGTTGCCAGACGTCGCTCAGGAGCCGCGGGACGTGGTGAGAGTCTCGAAGTGCTCTCGAGCAGCTGCTCTCTGAATCATTGACAGACTTCACCAATATGGATAACGCGAGAGAGCCATGGTCACCGACAACATCAGCGTGTCTGTTCAGGCCTGGCACATGTCGACCCTGATCTTGCGTTCAACGGCTTGACGAACACGGCTGGGGCGACGATCGGGACAAAATGACTCCGCTGCTGGTCGGGCTGGCTGAACTGCGCCCCTGGGTGCACCAGTAGCACACCACCCCGGATGAGTACGGGCAAAGCCCTGCTGACTACCTGGATGAAGACCTCGCCGAGCTCAAAGACCGCACCGACATCACCGACAGCGACATGCAAGCATGGCGACCTAAAACCACCACCCGCAGCCGTAAGCGAAGAAGAAGTAACGTCCATTGAATGCGGCGTCGAGGGCTGGAGTTAGGCGCTAGCCCTCGACGCCGCTGCTGTTCACGGCCCCGATCTGGCAGACAGGGCGCCCCGTCCGGACTGTTTTCGAGGGCTGAACGTCCTTGGACTCATCTGGAAACGGCAGATGGGCTTTTGAAAAGGCATAAAGCACCGGAAAAGATGGTGTTTCCGCTCTAGGGTCTAGATGACAGTCCACGCAGGAACGGATGGTCTGGGGAGACGACTGTTCACATAGTGGGATACTCGCGGGCTCCCACCGGGACAGAGCTCGCAGCTATTGCGTCTCTGGTCCCTGGGGGCAACTTCCGAATTGCCCAGAAGCCGCTGGGTCCGTGTCTCTTGCAGGTACCAGTGTTTGCCGGAACCTCGTGACCGGAGCACCGCCAACAGAGCTATTGATGAAATCGTCGTTAACACATAAACTGGGGTGCGTTTCCGCTGTCGGACTTGTTGACACGGCCACGACAGACCGCGGACACCGCCACCAGTGACAGTCGTACCCTTGAGAGAAGTGCTGAACGGGGTCGGCGGCTCCCACCGGTCACCTGCGGCATACATCCCCTGAAATGCGAGAAGGGTTTCATACGGCGATGACGACATCCCACCCTGCCGCCAGCGGCAAGCGGTTCATCGGCGACCTCATCGAAATCCCCGAAGCGATCCACGACGGCGACCTCGTCTTCAAGGTCTCCGAAGGGACCGGGGGGGTCGACGAGGAGAAACAAGCCCAAGCGATCCGCGACTACGTCGTCACCCCACAGCTCGCCCGCAACTTCGACGAAGCCCTCACCACCATCAAAGGTGCGCTCGCCAAAGGCCAGTCCCGCGCCACCTACCTCAACGGGTCCTTCGGCTCCGGTAAAAGCCACTTCATGGCGGTCCTCCACGCCATCCTCCGCCACGACCCTGTCGCCCGCGGCCTGCCGCGGATGCCCGACATCCTCGCCAAACACGACGACTGGCTGGCAGGCAAGAAATTCCTGCTCGTCGCCAGCCACCTCGTCGACGCCGAATCCATCGAAGCCGCCATCCTCGGCGGATACGTGCGCACCGTGCGCCGCCTCCACCCAGATGCCTCCGTCCCACCCGTCTACCGGGCCGACGGACTGCTCGCCGACGCACGGGAACTCCGCGCCCGACTCGGCGACGAAAAATTCATCGCAGACCTGCCGAACCCTAGAGGAGCCACGGCATCCAGTGGATGGGGCAACACGCCCTGGGCTGCTCACTCGTGGACTTCTGAAAAACTCGACGAAGCCTTCAACGTTCCCGCCGGAACCACCGACCCTGAACAGGCCCGGCTCCGCAACAACCTGATCAGCGCCCTCCTCGGCAGCCACTTCAAACGCTACGCCGACGTCGTCCACGGCAAAGGCGAAGCCTTCGTCACCCTCGACGAAGGCCTGTCCCTCATCAGCCGCCACGCTAAAGAAGAACTCGGCTACGACGCTGTCGTCCTCCTGCTTGACGAGCTGATCCTGCGCTTCACCCGATTCCTCGGCGGCGACGAGGCACGCATCAACGCCGAAGCGCAGAAAATGTCCAAGCTGGTGGAATCCTCCGAGTCCTACCGGCCCGCCCCCATCATCAGCTTCGTGCCCCGCCAGCGTGACCTGCGCGACCTCGTCGGCACCAACGTCACCGGCGCCACCGGCGGCCTGTTCGACACCCTCAAATACTGGGACGGCCGCTTCGGCCACATCAAACTCGACGACAGCAACCTCAGCGAAGTCGTACGGCACCGGCTGCTGCGCCCCAAGAACTCTGAGGCTGCCGCGGAAATCAGCGCCGCCTTCGAGCGCATGGTCAACACCCGCCCCGAAGTGCGCGACACCCTCCTCGACTCGTCCGGCGGGGAAGCCGACACCTGGGACGACTTCCGCGCCCTCTACCCGTTCAGCCCGGCACTGCTGCACGTCATGGTCGACCTGTCCGCGGCCCTGCAACGCCAGCGCAGCGCCCTCAAACTCATGCAGCAGCTGCTCATCGACCACCGCACCACCCTGCCCGTCGGCCAGCTCGTGCCGCTCGGCGCCATCCTCGACGTGCTCGTTGCGGGGGAAGACAAACCCTTCCACGACCGGCTCAGCGTCGAATACGAGAAAATCCGCAACTTCTACCGCGACAAGGTGCGGCCCTGGCTGCTCAGCCGCCACAAACTCACCGAAGAAACCGCAGCCAACCTCGACGTGCGCAACCCGTTCCGCGCCGAAGACCTGCTGGTCAAAACCATGCTGCTGGCGGCCCTCGTGCCCAACGTGCCCGCGCTCAAAGAAATCACCGTCAGCCGGATGATCGCCCTCAACCACGGCATCATCCCCGCGCGACGCACCGGACAAGACATCGCGCGGACCGCCGCGTTCTTCCGGGAACTCAGCGCCCAATTCGGTGAAGTCCGCGTCGGCCCCGGCGACAACCCCACCATCAGCCTCAACCTGCTGCGCGTCGACACCGAATCCCTCATGCGCAGCAGCTACCACGCCGCCAGCGACCAGGCCATGCGGCGGCTGTTCAAACGCCTCCTGTGGGAAGAACTGGGCCTCGAACCGGACGCCACCCGCACCCACATCCTGTGGCGCGGCACCCTGCGCACCGTGGAACTCGACTTCGGCAACGTCAGGTCCGAAGACTCCCTCATGCGTCAGCGGTTCGAACCGGAAGACCCCGCGGCGATCCGGATCGTCATCGACTACCCCTTCGACGAAGGCACCCACAGCCCGGCCGAAGACCGGCAGCGCGTCCAGGTGCTCCGCGAAGAATTCGACAACCCGCCCGCCACCCTCGTCTGGCTGCCGCACTTCCTCTCCGAAAGCCGGCAACAGGACGCGCGACGGCTCCTCATGATGGAATACCTGCTCCAAGACGGCGTTATTGAAGAAAAAGCGCCCGACTGGAGCTCCGACGACCGCCGCGAGGCCTACAACCAGATCGACAACCAGGCCACCCAGCTTCGGGAACGGCTCCGCGGCCTGCTGCGCAGCCTCTACGGGGCCACCGAACCCGACGACACCGAAGTCGGCGAACGGGTCACCCAACACGTTGAAGCGTTCCTGCCCAACGTGGACATCGCCATCGAAGCGGGTAGCCAGCTCCGCGACGCCCTCCAACGCCTCGCCGGGAAACTCCTCGACCACCTCTACCCCGAACACCCCGACTTCACTGCGACCAGCGGGGCCCGGCGGGAAGTGCGCCGCAGCGACCTCAACGCGGTCCTCCACGCTGTGGAGAAAGCCAAAGCCGACAGGTTGCAGCGCTACGAGCCGGAAAACAAAAACGAGATCCAGGCGCTGCGGCGCGTCGCGCAACCGCTGAACCTCGCCACAGTCAGCGAAGTATTCGTGCTCCGCGATACGTGGCTGACCGCGCTCGACGACGCGGCGCGCACCGAATACGCCGACATCACCGACATCAAAGTCCGCGACCTGAAGAAGTGGATCCGCGAACGCGGCGACGGCAAAGGACTCCCCGACGACATCGTCGACCTGCTCGTCCTCGTCTACGCGATCCAATCCGACCGGGCATGGATCCGTGCGGGCAGACGCTACACCCAGGTCGCGATCGGCAGCCTGGAAGGCGACATTGTGCTGCGCCGCCAGCCCTTGCCCTCGGAAGAGGACTTCGCGATCGCCAACCAGCGGGCCAAACTGCTGTTCGGCCTGGAACCCCAGCCTGTCCGCAACGCGCGGGCCGTGCAGCGGCTTGCTGAACAGCTCAAAGAAAAAAGCGTTGACTGGTTTGCCGCTACCGAGAGTCTGCTGAGCCAGCTCCAGCGGCACACCGAGATGCTCGAACTTGACGAAGAAGCCCCGCGGCTGCGCACCGCGAACATCACCTACGACCTGCTAGGACAGATCCGCGGCCAAACCGAAGACAGCACGCTGATCACCGCACTCGCCCGCGCCGACCTGCCCGGAGACGCTGCTGTCTACAAGGTCAGCATGGAAACCGCTGCCAACGTGGCGGCAGCACTCGACGGCGCGCACTGGAAGTTCCTTCGCACCCTGGAGAAAATCGCCAAAGGCGCAGGCGAGCACGCCCCGGAGGCTAGGAGACTACTGCAAGAGCTCAGAACAGTAGCGCGCCACAACGAGCAGCAAAAGAAGCTCGCCACCGCGCTCGACCAGATCACCGGCGAGGCGATCGCGCTTATCGAAAAAAGCGTTGACCCCTCCACTCCCGGCGGTGAAAAGAAGGACGACTTCTCTGGCCCCAGACCGGTCACGCCTCCTCCGCCGCCTTCCTACACCAACGCCGAAACCACCATCCGGGTGTCACCCGGCGAGGACCCGGCCGCGGCCGTCGCTAACCTGCGCAGCAGGCTCAACATCCCTGAAGACACCGAACTTGAGATCATCGTGCGGGTGGTGCGCCGATGACCACTGCCACGACAACCGTTCCGCCCGTCACCGTTGACGCGGTCCGCGGCGCGCTCCGGCGCGCCCTCAAACGCCAGCAGCGGCGCGCAGAACGCGACCCCGCCGCGGCCCACGCCCGCGCGGTCGCCCTGCGTGCCGCCCCCCAATGGGCGGGACCCGACGAAATCACCGTGGACCACGACGGGCGCCACGTGAACGCCCGCGTCGTCCCCGCACCCACCGTGCTGGCGCTGCTCGCCGAACTCAGCCGGCCCCGAGACGCCGAATACCTGGTGCTCCTCACCCCATGCACCACCCAAGAACTCGGCAACACCCTGCTCTCCCGGCTCGTCGGGCAAGAAGTCTTCACCGTCAACAACTGGGAACTAGTCCTCGACCAGCTCGACCTGCGCCACCTCGACCCGCGCCTCTACTCCCGGGAATGGGCGTGGCTCGCCAACGCCCTCTACGACATCAGCCTCGGAACCGAGTGGCGGAAAAGCAGCACCATCCTCAAACTCGACGACGCCCTCCACCGGGTCGCTGCGGCCCGCTTCGGCTGCGAGGACGCTGACCGGCTTGACGCGGCCGCACTCCTCGACTGGACCCGCGACCCTGCCCGCATCACCCAATACACGTCCCTGCCCGAAGAAGAACGCGTCGGGCTCCGCCACGCCCTTGAACAGCACATCGGCGCGGTCGCCACCGTCGTCTTCCGCCTCCTCGACCGGCAGCAGATCTCCGACACGCTGCCGCTCGGACTCGTCTTCCGCGAACTCCTCGACCCCGCCAACAGCAGCCTGCCCGGTGTGACCGAGACACGCATCCGCATCGAAGAACGCTTCCTCGGCGCACCCCCGCCCAGCCTCGACGAACTGCGCCGATTCGCAGACAACTGCGAAGCCGCGCTGCTCCGCCTCATGGACGGTGCGGAACACGACACCGCCATCAGCGCCAGCAGGCGGGCCGAAGAAATCCTCGCCGCCGTCGGCGCGGACGCGGTCGCCAACAACAGCCAACTCCTCGCCAGCGGACTCCACGCCCGGCTCGCCACGCTCGGCGAACACATCAGCGAACTCCTCCACCCCGGCAAAGACGATCCGCAACCCCGCGACCTGGGGCACGTCGAAGAAGCATTCACCCGAGTCCGCGACCACCGGCGCTGCGACCCCACCGCCCCCGAATTCGTGGGCGCGCTCAACGCGGTCCGCCTGCTCCGCTGGCTCGCCACCGACCCAGCACCCCCCACCACCGTCGCCGACGGGGTCGCCTCCCACATGGCCGTCACCGCGTGGGTGGACCGTGCCGCCAGCGCCCTATACACCTCCGCCACCGACAACCCGGCGCTCAGCGAGGCCTACCAGCGGCTCTACACGCGCGTCCGGGAACGGCGCGCCCGCATCGACGAAGCATTCGCCCGCCGTGTCGCCGCGTGGACCGAAGTGTCCTCGCACACCGACGAACTGCTCCTCGCCGAAAACCTCCTCAAACGGATCGCTGTCCCCGTCGCGAAACAGCAAGCCCCGCTCATCATCCTGCTCGACGGGATGAGCGCCGAAGTCGCCGTGCAACTCGGGGAAGACATCGCCGCCAGCGGACAATTCATCGAAGTCGCCCGCAGCGACCGGGGACGGGAAGGAGCACTCGCCACCCTGCCGTCCATCACCACCTGCTCGCGGGCCTCCCTGCTGTGCGGCACCCTCACCACCGGCGGGCAGAGCGACGAACGCGCCGGATTCGCCGCCTTCTGGCGGAAAGCCGCCGCCGGAGCCCGCCCCAGCGCCCTCTTCTACCAGCGGGAACTCGCCACCGGCCCCGGGGACCGGCTGCCCGCCGACGTCGAGGCGGCCATCGACGACACCGAACAGGTCGTCGCCGTCGTCCTCAACATCGTCGACGACTCCCTCGCCACCGGCCGGGAAAGCGACACCGCGACCTGGCGGGTCCACCGCATCGGGAAACTCCGCACCCTCCTCGACACCGCGCACCGCGCCCACCGGCCCGTCATCCTCGTCTCCGACCACGGCCACGTGTGGGACCGCGACGAAAACCGCAAAACCAGTGACGGGGAAGCCGCCCGCTACCGCACCGGCACCCCCCACGACGGGGAAATCCTCGTCACCGGCGACCGAGTGCTCGCCGGAGGCGGCAGCATCGTCGTCCCCTGGGACGAACGCATCCGCTACACCTCCCGCCGGGCCGGATACCACGGCGGCATTTCCACCGCCGAAATGGTCATCCCTGTGCTCGTGTTCCTCCCCGGCAAAGAACTCCTCCCCGACAGGTGGGAAACCCTGCGGCCCACCCAGCACGAACCCGCCTGGTGGAACCAGTCCATCGCCACCCGCCTTCCCGACGACACCACACCCACCCCGAGACGGGCTACACGCGCCCCCGCCGTCGACGACGACAACGCGCTCATCAGCCGCGCCGAAGTCGTGCGCAGCCTCGGCCAGCGGATCGTCGACACGGCCGTGTTCGCCGACGTCCACCAGCAAATCCCCAAGAGTCCGCCCAAGGAAGAAATCGCGGCCGTCATCGACACACTCGCCGAAGTCGGAGGCGACCGGCCCCGCCTGCCCGTCGAACGCGTCGCTGAAGCCGCTGGGAAAGAACCCTTCCGCGCGGCACGATTCCTGAAAATGGTGGCCAAAGTCCTCAACGTGGAAATGTTCCCGGTGCTCGTCCTCACCGACGCCGACCGAGCCGTGGAACTCAACATCCCGCTGCTTAAAGAACAATTCCCGGAAGGTGCCTCCTAGGTGAAAACCGTCAGCGCCGCCCGCCGCCGCGAAGTCCTCGACGCGCTCCGCCGCGGAACCGTGCCCCAAAACGGCCTCGACCTGTTCGCCGTCGGACTCGACCGGTACGAAACCGTGCTCGACGAGGAACTCGCCGCCGTAGGCGCGGGCAGCGCAAGCTTCAAAGCCGTCCGCGGCGAATACGGTTCCGGAAAAACCTTCTTCTCCCGCTGGCTCGCCGAACGCGCCAAACGCGCCGGCTTCGCCGTCACCGAAATCCAAATCTCCGAAACCGAAACCCCGCTGCACCGGCTCGAAACCGTCTACCGGCGGCTCACCGAACGCCTCGCCACCGCCACCCAGCCGCCCAGCGCCCTCCGAGAAATCGTCGACAACTGGGTCTACACCCTCGAAGAAGACGTCCTCGACCACGGCACTGTGCCCAGCGGCGACGAACACGCCCTCACCCAAGCCGTCGCGGAACTCCTCGAACAACGCCTCGCCGGAGTCGCCCGCAGCAGCCCCGCCGTGGCCCTTGCCCTCCGCGGCTACCACCGCGCCCAAGCCGAAGGGCAGCACGCCATCGCCGACGCGCTCGTCGCCTGGCTCGGCGGACAACCCAACGTGGCCGCCGCCGCGAAACGCTACGCCGGAATCAAAGGCGACCTCGACCACTCCGGGGCCCTCGCTGCCCTCCAAGGCCTCCTCACCCTGCTCCGCGACTGCGGCCACCCTGGGCTCCTCATCGTCCTCGACGAACTCGAAACCCTGCAACGCGCCCGCTCCGACACCCGCGACAAAGCCCTCAACGCGCTCCGCCAACTCATCGACGAAATCACCGCCGGCCGCTTCCCCGGCCTCTACCTCGTCATCACCGGCACCCCCGCCTTCTACGACGGGCCGCAAGGCGTGCAACGCCTCGCCCCCCTCGCCCAACGGCTCGCCACCGACTTCATGCCCGACCCGCGCCACGACAACCTGCGGGCCGTCCAAATCCGCCTCCCCAGCTTCGACCTCGACCGGCTCCACCAGCTCGGCACCACCGTCCGCGACCTGTACGCCAACGGAGCCGAAGCCCCCGACCGGATCCGCGCCCGCGTCGACAACACCTACATCCGCGACCTCGCCCAAGCCGTCGCCGGAGAACTCGGCGGCCGTGTCGGAGTCGCCCCCCGCCTCTTCCTCCGCAAACTCGTCGACGTCATCGACCGGGTCAACGACATCCCCGACTTCGACCCGCGCATCCACTACCAGCTGACCGTGCGCGCCAGCGACCTCACCGAAACCGAACGCAACACCTGGACCCCGCGCGCCGCATCCGCCGATGAGGTAGAACTCAGCCTGTGACCGCCCCCACCAGCTTCGACCTGCTCCACCCCACCCTCGCCTACCACGTCGCCAACACCCTCGGCTGGCCCACGCTGCGCCCCCTCCAGCGGGAAGCCCTCGCCCCCCTCATCAACGGCGACGACGCGGTCCTGCTCGCCCCCACCGCGGGCGGCAAAACCGAAGCCGCTGTGTTCCCCCTGCTCACCGCCATGGCCAACCAGCAGTGGGACCGCGTCTCCGTGCTCTACGTGTGCCCGCTCAAAGCCCTCCTCAACAACCTGCTGCCCCGCCTCCAGGGCTACACCGGCTGGCTCGGCCGCACCGCCGCCCTCTGGCACGGCGACGTCACCGCCGCGGCCCGGCAGCGCATCCTCCGCACCCCGCCCGACGTGCTGCTCACCACCCCCGAATCCATCGAAGCCATGCTGGTGAGCACCACCGTCGACCACCGCGCCCTCCTCGGCAACGTCCGCGCCGTCATCGTCGACGAAGTCCACGCATTCGCCTCCGACGACCGCGGCTGGCACCTGCTCGCCGTCCTCGAACGCCTCACCCGGCTGTCCCAACGGCCCCTGCAACGCGTCGGCCTCTCCGCCACCGTCGGCAACCCGCACGACCTCCTCACCTGGCTGCAAGGCAGCAACGCGGGCAACCGCCCCGGCCGCGTCATCGCCCCCGGTGTGCCCCGGGTCAGCCCAGCCGCAGCGAAAAACGGGCCACCACCCGGCGAAGTCGAACTCGACTACGTGGGCTCCCCCGAGAACGCCGCCACTGTCATCGCCGCCCTCCACCGCGGCGAAAAACGCCTCGTCTTCTGCGACTCGCGGCAACTCGTCGAACGCATCGGCGCGGCCCTCCGCGCCAAAGGCGTCACCGTGTTCCTCTCCCACGCCTCCCTGTCCGTCGACGAACGCCGCCGCGCCGAACAAGCCTTCGCGGAAGCCCGCGACTGCGTCATCGTCGCCACCAGCACCCTCGAACTCGGCATCGACGTCGGCGACCTCGACCGGGTCATCCAAATCAACGCGCCCGCCACCGTCGCATCCTTCCTGCAACGCATCGGCCGCACCGGGCGCCGCCCCGACACCACCCGCAACTGCCTGTTCCTCGCCCTCAACGACATGGGCTTGCTCGGCGCGGCCGGGCTCCTCCACCTGTGGGGACAGCATTGGGTGGAACCCGTGCACCCCACCCCCGAACCCCGGCACATCGTCGCCCAACAACTCCTCGCCCTCAGCCTCCAAGAACCCAAAGTCGGAGAACGGCTGTGGACGGAATGGTGGAACGGGCTCGCACCCTTCACTGAAGGGGAGCCGATCCTCGCCCACCTGCTCCGCGAAGGATTCCTCACCAGCGACAACGGCATGCTCATCGTCGGCCCCGAAGCGGAACGCCGCTTCGGGCACCGGCACTTCGCGGAACTCACCAGCGTGTTTACGGCCCCGCCCGAATTCACCGTGCTGCACGGCCGCACCGAAATCGGCCGCACCAACCCGGCGCTGCTGTCCGCAGCCGAACCCGGGGAAGGGCCGCGGCTGCTCCTGCTCGCCGGCCGCAGCTGGGCTGTGACCGGAGTCGACTGGAAACGGCGCCGCTGCTACGTGGAACCCGCAGACAGCGGGGAAGGACGAGCCCGCTGGGACTCTGGGACTGTGCTCGGCTGGTCGTTCGAACTAGCGCGGGCCGTGCGCGACGTGCTTCTCGGCACGGATCCACCCGTGAAACTGACCCGACGTGCCGTCGACGCTTTAACGCACGCCCGAGACCGGCACGCCGACCACGTGCACCCCGACGGCACCGTCATCACCCGCAGCAACGGGGAACTGCGCTGGTGGACGTGGGCGGGCACGCGCGCCAACCTCACCCTGCGCGCCACCCTCAGCGGGATTGTTGACCCGGGCCAGCAGGTCCGCGACACCCACCTGCGGTTGAGCGGGGACGTGGACCGGACCCGGTGGCGGGCCATCCGCACGGCTGCCGCCGAGCGCATCGTGCTGCCCGAAGTCGACGACAAAGCCCTGCACGGGCTGAAATTCACCGCAGCGCTCCCTCGCCACCTCGCCGAACGCACGCTGGCCGCCCGGCTCGCCGACGTTGCAGGGGCACGGACTGCGCTCACCGAACCCACTCGGTTCGTCGTGGGGGAGTAGGCCCTCAGGCTGTGCGATGGGTCCGTTCTTCGCCCGGCGCGACCAGGGGAGCGAGGGGCCTGCGGCTGTGCTCCTTTTCTCGAGCGTGGGTGGCTGCTGCGGAAGGCGAAGGCCGCAGCGAACCCCCGCTGGTCTGGTACCGCGTTGGGGTGATCACTCTTCCTGAGTGAGAAGCTGCGCTGTTTCCGGAGGCCCGTAACGTCCCGTACCGGGATGGAAGACGACGTCGTCGCGGAAACAGTAGTAGAGCTGGTGCCAGTTTTCCAGCTCCCGAGCGTGCTTCTCCCTGTTCTTATGCAAATAGTTTTTTCTTAGCACTACAAAAGCTACGAGAGAGGCTCCTGCCAAGAAGGTGGTGACGCCGTAGAAGGATCCCGCGAAAAGGAACATGATGGCAAGGCCGGAGAGAATGCTGGAGATCCATCCTTTGAGGCTAAAGAGGCTCTTCAAGATGCCTCTTTCCCACTCTTTGGCCATAATAAATATGCATACAACAAGAACGACGGGTACCCCTGTCAAGAATCGGATGAAATCCGGTCCGAAAGCTGCGAGGGCGTAGATGGCCCCTATGAATATGAGGCATCCGGGGGGATCCCAGGGGTGCTCGTAAGAAAGCTGGGAAGCAAGACTGTTCTGAGAGAAATGCCTCACAGAATAGGAGCTGTCCCCCACCCACCCGGTGGTGTACCCCGTCGTGCTTCCTGACCCTACAATCGACGACACTTTTCTTATCTGGTCGTTGTTCAAGCAGACCGGGCATTGGATCACGGCGGTCCTCCGCTGATCACTGCAGGTTGACTCGCGCTCGCAGACTTCTCTCAGAGCACATGATTCACCGCGGGTTTACAGCACCCGGACTCTGCGGATCAGTCCGGAAGGCGAAATAGAACTGAGGGCGCGGAAAATCAAAGAATCAAGCCGCGTATGAGTACTGAGCACGCGTCGACCATGCGAGACCCCCTCATCGCCGAGAGCGGACTGTCCCCCTGTGTCCTGCTGTCGCAGTGCTACCTGCTTTTTACCACACCGAAGACAAGAAATGCACGAGGAGAAAGAGATTGTAGGCCTATGGAAAAGGAAGCTAATGCCAAGTTGCCAACTTTTCTTTTCTGCTTTTCGTGGTGATCGGTAGAGGCCCTCGTGCCGCTGCCGCTGTTCAGGTCAGGGAAATATCCGCTTCGACGGGTTGCGTTCTTTTGTTTCTGGAAAATCCTTTCCTGGCGGGCTGTATGGTGGACACAGAAGGAGCATCCGCTTCGGTGTGCGGCGGGACCGGTGGCGTCTTCCCGCAGCCAGCAGAAGTACGCAGACACTGTCCGCTACGCCACCGCGGGCCCGGCATCCCGCAGGGGCACTCCCAGAGCAGTCAAGCCCGCCTCAAGCGCCAGGAGGAGACGGCCACTTGGGGGAGCAGGCTCGAACAGCGGGCAGCCAGTCGAAGCCTCACGCCACAGACAGCGCAACCAGAAGAAGCGAGGATCGAGGGCGAGTGCACACAGGGGGAAAGGCCGCAAACCCGTCATGGAAACCGGTTAGTCACCCACGACCGCTGCGTTTGATCAACGACTCTCAACAGCGGTGGAAACCCCTGTTCGGAATATAAGAAAAAGCGCAACAACCGTTCCCTGATTCAGTGCGAATTCAGGCCAGAATGCTATCGGGCGCTGCAATCACCGTCCGAAGGCAGAACAGATAATCCGTCATTATTACGCGCCCAGGAAAACAGGAGAAGAACCCCCTATCCCAGGACCTTGCCTGAATCCACAGCCAGCACCCGCTCAAGACCTCGTCCAGCAAACAAGACGAACAGTATCCTGACCGACTCTGCTGCCACTACTGAAAGCTCACGCTACTGCACGCAGCGCAAAAGGAACAGGCGTTCGGGAATCAAATGCCCGCTCCACAAAATTAGGGAATTTCCGGCACTTCTCTTCAAAAATTCTGCGGTGTGGGACATCGTAGCGAAGGCATACAGTTCTCCGGAGGTTCCCCCATGGTGTTCCACTACGGGCGACTCACCCGACGCGGCGGACTCGACCCCCGCACGCTCACCTACGCGGTCCTCGACCTCGAAACCACCGGCCTCAACCCCAAGCGAGGAGCCCGCGTCTGCGAAATCGCCGTCGTACGCATGCGCGGCGACGGCACCGTCCTCGACGAATACTCCACCCTCGTCAACCCTGGATCCTCGATCCGCAACTCGGCATTCCACGGCATCACCGACACCTGGGTGAAAACCGCGCCCAGCTTCGACCAAGTCGCCGGCGACCTCCTCGCCTACCTCGACGGCGCCATCGTTGTCGGCCACAAACTCGACTTCGAAGAAAAATTCCTCGCCGCCGAATTCGCCCGCCTCGGTGTTCCCCTCACCGGCATCCCCGGACTCTGCACCCTCGTCGCCGCCCGCTACCAACTCGACCGCTATGGCTACCGCCTCGCCCACCTCCACCACCTCCTCACCGGCCGGTGGCCCACCGCGGAACACAGCGCACTCGGCGACGCCCGGTCCCTCGCCGCTGTCCTCACCGAACTCATCAACGCCGCTCCCCAACCCCTCCACTGGGACGGACCAACCCCCGCGCCCCTCCCGCAACTACCCCGCACCCGCATCATCGCCCCCCGCGCGGCCGCACTCCGCAAAGGCAGCGAAGGCTGGCTCGCCACCCTCACCGCACGGCTCCCCCTCATGGTCGACTCGCCTCCGCCCCGGTCCGAGGCTCTCGACGACTACCAGGCGATGCTCGCCCACGCCCTCTCCGACGGCCGCGTCGTCGGCGAAGAAGCCGAACAACTCGCCCTGCTCGCCTCCCGCGCCGGACTCACCCAAGAAACCGCGCGCGGCGTCCACGGAGAATTCCTGCTCCGCGCCCGCGACCGGGCTGAAGCCGACGGCGTCGTCACCGCAGCAGAACTCCGCGAACTCCAACGCGCCGCGAAAAACCTCGCAGTCAGCCACCTCATCAGCGACCTCGAAGAAGCCGCTGCAGCCGAAAAAGCACGCCGCAACGGGCCCCTGAAAGGCTGGCGGATCCTCCCCGTCGGCGAAGGCAAAGAACTCACCGACGTCATGGACTACGCGGTTGACCACGGCGCGAAAGTCGCCGCGAACGTCACCAAGACCGTCCGGCTCGTCATCGCCCCCGACGGCGTAGAAACCACCAAAACCGCGCAGGCCAGGGAACGAGGAGTCCCCATCCTCACCCCCAAAGAAGCCTGGACCCTGCTCAGCGCCGAAGTCGAACAGAAGCAGCGCGGGGCAGCACTCGTCGCCGACACGCGGGCTGGGGACGTGGCTGCGCGCATCGCCGCCGAGCAAGCCCACGAACAGGCCGGGGAAACCACCAACGAATGGCACCAGTTCTGGCGCCCCCGCGAACTGACCGACGCCGAATACCGGGTCAAGTTCGTCGACCGGTTCGCCGACGAAACAGCACCGGTCTTCACCTCGAGCAAAACCACGCAAAACGGAGGATGCGCCGGGGCGATCCTGCTCCTCGCAACCCTCGCCGGTGCTGCGGGCACGGTGCCGGGCCTGGTCGGTTGAGCCTGGCTTCACACGTCCTCGCTGGCCGCACGTGGACGGCGTATGCGGCCAGCGAGGACCGCATAGCCGGGGGAGTCAGCGGTTCCGCTCACCGGAACAGCAGCATCAACCAGGCTGCTGGCCCTCCCACAGTGAAGGGAAAACGGCATGTCTCTGGTGGGAGCTATGTTCTCGCTGACATGGCTAGGACCACATTGGCGGAGTAAGCGGATGGGAGGGCGGTTCCGTGCCAGTCTCCGATCCTCAACAGGAACGCTCCCATCGAACCGCTATGCAGCAACGTGAAGAACGGGCCGCCCTGTTCGCTCTGCTCCTCGCCAAGCGCACCGCGTGGTCGAAGATCGTGGAGGAGATCCTCGACGCGGACAGCGTACGGGCCGTCCTAGAGAAGACTTTCCGGACGCGGAACATGCCCTGCGGCACCGAAGACAGTCCACTTGAGCGTGCGATCGCCAAAGCCCGAGCTTTGCTGGACCAGTGTGCCTCGCACGGAGTCGGTGTCCACGCCTTTTGGGAGGACCACTATCCAGCGGCGCTCCGCGAAATCCACGAAATGCCTCCAGTGGTCTTCACCAAAGGCGCAGTCGCCCATGACCGTCGTGCCGTCGCCGTTGTCGGACCGCGCAGACCGTCCCCGCGAGGCCGAGCAATCGTGAGCGGCGTCGCCGAAGCGCTCGTCGAGCGGAACATCACAGTCGTCAGCGGACTGACAGCGGGGGTCGACACGGTGGCGCACACTGCTGTCCTCCGCCGAGGAGGCAGGACTGTGACTGTGCTTGGAACTGGGATCAACCACTACCGCCCGCGGGGCAGCCGGAAGCTCCAGCAGGAAACCGCTGAGCGGGGGATGGTACTCAGCCCATTCCTCCCCGACACCCCTGCCGCACGGGAAAACCTCACACTGCGAACCGCGGTGATGAGCGGTTACGCGGCCGCCACCATTGTTGTAGAGGCTGGAGAACACAGCAGTGCGCGCGCCCAAGCGCACATCGCACTCCGCCACGGGAGGCCGGTGATCTTCACCCAGGAACTCCTGGCCAACCAGTGGGCCCGGGAGCACAGCGAACGTCCCGGAGTGTACGTGGCATCGGGGATAGCGGAACTGGTCGAAGTCGTGGACAGCATCCTCGCAGAGGCCACGATGACCGCCGATGAATTCATCGCTGCGCTGGAGACGTCGACATTTGACTGGTGAAGCTCGGTAATTCCAGATCTCATATGCAACAGGCCAGTTAAAGAAATGTGCATCAGAGTGGATAGAACTCTCTGTAACCTGTTGTCAAAAATCATTTGGATGTTCGGAGCGGGCTACTCCGCTGATCCATGATGCTTGAGAGCACGTGGCAGACTGGAGACCGTATTTTTGAAGAAGGACATCCTGGACTTGCAGGATCATTAGAGTGCAAGATTTATTCGAAAGTTCTGGGTCGCGAGGTGGCTTTCCAGTTCTTGTGCTCTGATTCAAATATCTGGAACTAGGCCTCTCTCCTGGCGTCATGAGCCGGGGCTCGGAATTAACGAGAGCGAGAACCTTGTTCGCTCTCCTTGTTCCCGAAGGAAAGCACATGACAAACGCCAGGAAGACTTCTGTGCTCCAGAACTTCCCCTTAATTGGTCAATTGTGAGAACCATTCCTCGGGTAACCATCAATAGTAATCATTGGATTGATTCTAGATGAAGGGAGATGGGCCAGTGTACTGGCTTGCCAGGGTGCCCTGCTTCTCCTAAATGCCAAATAGGGCAAACCTATGGCAGCGGTCATAGTGCGCTTGGTAAAAAGGAGCGACAAACTCAGCAAGGCAGAAGTAGAGGACAGCGGTGGAGTCTTGGCAACGGTTTCTCGTGAGACCGATGGTGCGAGCAAAACTCAGCGAACTGCACGGCCAAGAGTTCGAGTCCTTTTTCCATGACTTGATGCAGCTTCGCTATCCCGACTTCGTGCCGGTTCGTACCCAGGGCCGTCTGGGAGACCGCAGCGCAGACGGGCTCACCATCAACGATCGGAAGCTCTACGCGTGCTACGCGCCGGAGACCTACAACGCGTCCGAGATCAGCAGGAAGTTCACCAAGGACCTCACCGGTGCTTTAGAGAAGCGCAGGGACGAGTTCGACACTTTCGTTTTCGTCCACAATGACCTCCGCGGCGTCGGGCCGGTGATCAGCTCAGAGATCAGCAAAGCCCGGAAGGACCACCCTTACCTCAAGTTCGAAGTGTTTGGAGCATGCCGTTTCATCCAGGAGGTCTGCAAACTCGACGTTTCGGACGTAGAGGACTTGCTTGGGCAGAGCCTTCCGGCGAAAGAGGTAGTCGTCGGCGTCGAGATGGAAGACCTCGCCCCGCTTCTCGCTGAACTAGGAAAACGGCGGATACAAGCAAGGCCGTCAGATGTGATCCTTCCCCCGCCGCGCAACAAGCTCGAATACAACGGATTCTCTCCGGACCTGCGGGACGAATTGATAAGCCGGATGAAGTACGTCCCCCTCGTCGAGGCCTACTACCAGCAACGGAACGACCCGTTTGAACGAGACAACACCGCTGCCGCCTTCCACGCCGAGTACCAGCGGATAAGCCAGGAATACTCGGATCCCGACGAGATCCTCTACCAGATGCAACAGTATGTTCTCGGCAATAAAGCTCCGACAAGAGAGGGGTACGTCAACGCACAGGTCATCTTGATGTACTTCTTCGGAGAGTGTGAGATCTTCGAAATCCCGCCGGAGGACTGGCAGCCGTCGAACGAGTACGCGGAGGTAGCAGGGTGATCACCCCGACAAAGGGCATCGCACCACAACGCGCTCTGCTTGCAGTCGGCGCGCAGATCCTGCTAGCCACGGAACACCAGCCCGTCACCGTCACCCAGGCGTGGCGGCGGCTCAAGAAGTGGCGAGCCGAGAACCGGCACACCTCCCCCATTCCCTTCTGGTGGTTCGTCCTGGCCCTCGACGTCCTCTACGCGTTGGGAGTGGTCGAACTCCGCAACGACATCCTTGTGTTCCGGGAGCGCCCCCATGCTGCGTGAACTCGGATCGGACGATCCCCGCTTCCGTACAGTCCGCTTCCGACCAGGGCTCAACCTGATCGTCGCGGATCGGACAGCAACCTCCACCCCTGACCAGAGCCGCAACGCCGTCGGCAAGACGAGCGTGGTGGAACTGCTGCACTTCCTGCTGGGGGCAGACAAAACCGGGATCAAGCTGATGGACGACAAAACCATCAGCCAAGCAACCTTCCGGCTCGACATGGACTGGCCGGGACAGGAAGACCCGATCCGAATCAGGCGGAGCGGCCGCAGCCCGAACGAGATCCTGCTGAACCCGGACATCACACAGGAGTCACACACCCTCTTCGAGGACGAAAAGCCCGTCACACTCAAAGAGTGGCGTGCTGCCATTGAACGAGACCTGTTCGGCATACGTCCCGAGGACAAAGGACTCAGCGGACGCATCCTGCTCAACCTCTACATGCGCCGTGAGGAGAAAGGCGGGTTCAAAGACGCCCTCAAACCTGCAGAGCGGACCTCCGCTCACCTGGTCACCACTAACCTGTCCTACTTGCTCGGCATGGACTGGAGGTTGGCCCGGCGTTACGTTGACCTTTCCGAGCGGGAGGCAACCAGAAGGAAACTCGTCGCTGCGCAGAAAGACCCTGTATGGGGCAAGATTGTCGGTTCGTCAGCGGAGCTGCGAGGACAGATTCGTACAGTCCAGCAGCGGGTCAACGAGCTGGAACAGCAGATCAACGAATTCAAGGTGGTTCCCGAATACGAAGAAATCCAACGGGAAGCCGACGAGGTCAACAGACGCATCCGCAAGCTCCGCAACGAGGAAGCCGTCCACCGCCGCAACCTGGAAGAACTGGAACAGGCCGTCACCGATGTCTACGAACCTGATGATCGCTACCTGGAGAGGGCCTACGCCGAACTCAACGTCATCCTCGGTGACCAGGTACGGGCACGCTTCGACCAGGTTAGGGAATTCCACCAAGCGGTAGTGCGTAACCGTCGGCACTACCTGCAAGAGGAGATCACCCAGCTCCGGGAGCGAATCAGGGCCAGTGAACAGGAGCGCGAAGAATTAGGTCGGCGACAGGCTGAACTCATGAGAATCCTGAACGAGGGCGGTGCTCTGGACACGCTCACCGTTTTGCAGAACGCTCTCGGCCAGGAACGCGCACGTCTTGAAGCGCTGCAACACCGGCTCGCCGCGGCGCAGGCCCTCGAGCAGAGCAAACGAGAGATCGACCGAGAAAAAGACCGGCTCGAAGAGGAGATGCAGATTGACATCGAAGAACGAGCCGAGGTCGAACAGCAGGCCCACGCCCTGTTCAGCTCATTCGTCCAAGAGCTCTACGGGAACGACCGCACGCCCTATCTCGCTTTCAAAGCACGCAAGAGCTCGCTGGACATCATCCTCCAGCTCGACAGTGACAGCAGCAGCGGCATCTCCAACATGAAGACCTTCTGCTTCGACCTGACCTGTGCGATCATCGCGCACCGAGAAGGACGCGGCCCAGACTTCTTGGTCCACGACAGTAAGCTCTACGACGGAGTCGATGAACGCCAGGTGTACCGGGCGTTGACGCTAGCCGCACGACTCATGGAAGACGAAGGCATGCAGTACGTCGTCACCATCAACTCCGACGACCTTGCCAAGGCCGAGAACCTCGGATTTGATCCGGATCCCTACGTCATCAAACCTCGCCTCAATGACACGCCCAGCGGTGGCCTCTTCGGTTTCCGGTTCTAGGGGATCTCCAAGCGGTCGCGGACCTACGACGGAGATCGATACCGCGGTGCATACGGCTGCTCTCTGCCGGGCGGGGCGATCGGACCGGACTCACCTCTGCTATCCGGGGAGCTGGTGTGCGTATCCATGCACGCCCTGCCTTTTGACCACGGACAACCGGTGATCTTCACCCGGGGGTTCCTGGCCAACCAGCGGGTCCGCGACTACAGCAAACTTCCCGAAGTGTTGTGGCATCATCGTGGCCAGCATTCCTGCGGTCCGATGAACGCCGCCGAGTTCATCCTCGTGGGTCAAACCCCCTCAGCGAGCAAAGCGCAATTCCTGCAGCTCCGGGCTCAAACAGGCAGAGTGGTTGATTCCCTGGGTTAGCACTCGGCGAGTGCCGCAGCACAGAAAAACGGGTCGTTGATCTACCGTGCTGTTCTTCCCTGCCGGGGCGGGAGAGCGGCTTCCCGATGCTGTAGCCGATACGACACGCACCGAGTCCGAAAAGTCCCCAAAAGTGATGATTTTTCACCGTTTCTGCTTATTTGGGGCGGTGTCTCGTTACTCTCACCCGACGGAACACACCACGAAACAAACGTGACAGGGTGAGGAGTCTGCATGGGCGCGGAGACTGCGCGACAGGACACCGAAATCGCACGCCGCATCTTCCGTTTCCTCGCGGAAGCAGAACAGACACGGCTCCGTCCGATCAGGACGCTCAGCTCCGCCCATCGAAAACTCTGGTTCAGCGAACTTCCCACAGGCAGCGACTACGTGGCCTCTGGCCTGCTCGACCCAGACCAGAAGGCGTGGCTCCGCATCAAGAGGATCCACCAGCAAGAACCACCAGCAGTCCCTGAGGTGCTCGAACCCTGGATCACCCTCAGTGACCTGTACTGCTACCAGAACACCGAACCGCCGAAACTGCGGGAACGGATCACCGACATCGACCTCGTCGACGACATCGACGACATCGACCTCGAAGCGCCTCGAGAAATCTTCCTTGACGACCACGAGGACCGCGACCAGATCCGGAAAGCCTACGCCTCGTGGAGCGCCCAGTGGATGAAATGGGCGGAACGTGAACGCGAAACCGCGGAAGCCGTCCGGCACTACGAGACTCTCTACCGCATGCGCGAGGAGATGGAAGACCTCGGAGAGTCGTACGAACTCGTGCTCGGCTTCGGCTACCTGACCTGGAAGTCCGACGGGAAACCAGTCGGCCGCCACCTGGTGACCCGGAAAATGGTCATCACCCTCGACGACACCGGCGCCCTCACCCTCGCACCCGACCCGGAAACCCCCGGACTCGTCCTCGAAGAAGACATGCTCGACCCCGACCAGCGGGTCAGCGAAGAAGTCCGGGAAAGCATCACCGCAGAACTCGACCAGGGCGCCGCCTACGAAGGGGTGGAAGGCCTCGAACACCTCCACACCGCCCTCCAAAAATGGAGCATCGAAGCGGCAGCGGACGCCCACTACAGCGACAGCCTCACCCGCCACGCCGACCAAGGCACCGAAGCTCCGCGCATCAGCTTCGCACCCGCCCTCATCCTGCGGGAACGCCCCCGGGACAACCAGCTCAAAGCCCTGCGGGAAATCACCAAGCGCCTAGAAACGTGCGAAGACCTCACCCCGCTGCTGCGGTTCCTCACCGGAGCTGACGACGACCGCAGCAGCCACTCCCTCGCAGACGTCGACGACGAAGACAAGCGCGCTACCCCGGCCCGCGAACCCTACTTCGCGCTTCCCTCCAACCAGGAGCAGCGCTCCATCGCGGAACGACTCGACCAGAGCCACCTCGTCGTCGTCCAAGGACCGCCCGGCACCGGGAAGACCCACACCATCGCCAACCTGGTCACTGACCTGCTCGCCCAGGGAAAGAAAGTGCTGATCACCAGCCACACCGCCCGGGCCCTGCGCGTCCTCAAAGAAAAACTCCCCGAAGAAATCCAAGCCCTGTGCGTGAGCAGGACCGGTGACGGGGTCGAAGCCCAGGAAGAACTCGAAAAATCCGTTCGCGCCATCCTGGAGCGGCGCTCCGACTTCTCCCCGAAACAGTCGAAGAAAGAAATCCGCCGCCTCGAAGAACACTTGGACAAGACACGCCGCGAACGGGCAGAAGTACTGCGGCGGCTCCGCGAAATCCGGGAACAAGAGACCTACCACTTCTCCCCGGAAATCGGCGACTACCAGGGCTCACTCCAAGACATCGCGGAGCGTCTCGCCGCAGAAGAACCCCGATACCGGTGGATCGGCACCGTCAGCCAACCGCAGCCCGCCCTGACCGCCGCCGACGCCCTCGCCCTGCTGCGCGCCGCCCGCAACTACACCCCCGAACAGCGGAAGCGGGCTGCTGACGTGCCTGCAGCCGACCAGCTTCCCACCCCCACCGAATTCCGCGACGCCGTCCACAAGATCACCGAAGCGGAGAAGGCCGCTCAGGCTGCCGAAGGCCTGTGGGAAGGCGAAGCCGACGCCGCCATCCGCAGCCTGTCCCCGGAACGCTGCGCGGACATTACTGCGGCAGTGGAAGCCTTCGTAGCATCCCGCGACATCACGGCACGGCTCAGCGACCGCTGGCAGCAGGCCAGAAACGACGTGCTTGCCGGTCGGGACCGCAGAATCCGGGAACAGCACGCGCAGATCGAACAAGCGATTGCAGCCGCGGAACAGAAAACCGCGGAAGTCGGCGACGCACGCATCACCGGCCTCGACACCTTCCCCCTCGACAAAGCCGCAGAATATGCGGTCCGCCTCCACGACGGGCTCGCCGCAGGCGAGCAATTGCGCGGCCTGTTCGGCATGCGCACCCGGCTCGGCAAAGAAGTCCGGGAATTCGTGGAAACCGTGCGCGTCGACGGCAAAGAACCCACCACCGCTGACACAGCGGCCCTCGTCCGCGCCCGCGTCGAAGCCGAACAACTCCTGGCGGAAACCGAAGAAGAATGGTTGCCCCAGCAGGCGGCCGGCAACGCGTGGAAGAACCCCCGCTCCCGGATCGCGGCCCTCCGCGACGACCTCGACGGGCTCGCCCAGCTCGTGCACCTGGCAGACACCCGCGCACGCGTCGCCACCGAGACCGCGACCGTTCCCGGACTCGCTGTGCTCGACTGGGCTGATCCCACCGCAGTCGACACTGTGCGCCTGCTGCTCACCGCAGCCACCGCGGAACACGCCGCCAGCCCTGCCCGCCAGCTCGTCGACCGCGCCCTCACGGAAATCCAGCACTGGGAAGAACGCGGAGTGGTGTCCGACGACCTCCGGCAGGCCCAGCTCGCCTTGGAAAAACTCGACCCGGACGCCTACGAACACGCCTGCGCGTCCCTCGCCGAGACCCGCGCTGCGGCACAAGCCCGCCAGGCCTACCAGGATGCGTACGCGACCGTTGACGAAGCCCACCCCACGCTGGCACGGGCCATCGCCGAAACCTACGACGACACCGTCTGGGACGAACGGCTCCCCGAACTAGAGAAAGCGTGGGCGTGGTCGGCGTGGAACACACGGCTCGCTGAACTCACCGACCCGGAAGCGGAAGACCGCTGCCGCGCCAAACTCAGCGAAGCCGACAGCGAGATCCGCACCACCATGCGGAGGCTCGCCGCTGCTCTCGCCTGGGACTCGTGCCTGCGGCGCCTCACCCAAGGCCAAGAAGTCGCGCTCCGCTCCTACCAGCAGAGCGTCCGCAAAATCGGCAAAGGAACCGGGAAATACGCTCCCCGCTACCAGCGGCAAGCCCAAGAAAGCCTCCGCGAATGCCGCCCCGCTGTCCCGGCCTGGATCATGCCCATGTACCAGGTCGTCGCCACCATCCCCATGGACACGCCCCGCATCTTCGATGTGGTGATCATCGACGAGGCGAGCCAGTCCGGGCCGGAGGCGATGCTGCTCGCCTGGATCGCCGACCGGATCGTCGTCGTCGGTGACGACAAGCAGGTCAGCCCGGCCAATGTGGGACTCGACCGGGAACAGTTGTTCCGGCTGCAGGAACGGCTGCTCGCCGACTTGTCGCCCTCGCGGCGCAACCTGTTCTCCCCCGACCGGAGCTTCTTCGACATCACCTCCGGGCTTGCGGGCGGCCCCGGGCAGCTCATGCTCAAAGAGCACTTCCGCTGCATGCCCGAAATCATCGGCTTCTCCAACGAACTGTGCTACCAGGGCCAGTTGCAGCCGCTGCGGCAATACGGCGCGGACCGTCTCCCCCCGCTCAAAACCGTCTACGTGCCGGGCGTCGTGGAAGGAAGCGGGCAGCGCCAGATCAACCGGCTCGAAGCGGAACGCCTCGTGGGGCAGATCATCGCCTGCTGCAACGACCCCGCCTACGAGGGGCGCAGCATGGGCGTCATCACCCTGCTCGGTCACGCCCAGCAGACCCTGATCGAAGACCTGCTCGCCGAACGGCTCCCCTTCGACGAACGCAGTGAACGGCGTATCCGCGTCGGCAGCCCGGCCGCGTTCCAAGGCGACGAACGAGACGTGATCTTCATCAGCATGGTCGTCAGCCGGGAAGGCACCGACGGGCCGCGCCGCCTGAGCCACTTCAGCGCGGAAGGGAACAAGCAGGCCATTAACGTCGCGGCGTCGCGGGCCCGAGACCAAGTGTGGGTGTTCCACAGTGTTTCCATCTCCGACCTGGGACAGAACGACCTGCGCCGCGCCTACCTGGAATACCTGAACCGTCCGCTCCACCTGCACGACGGCACCGGGATCGGGGACGTGTCCCCCGACGTCCGCCAAGAACCGTTCGACAGCCTCTTCGAACAGCGCGTGTTCCTCGCCCTGCGCGACCGGGGCTACCGCGTTTACCCCCAATACCAGGTCGGCCGCTACCGCATCGACTTGGTCGTTGAAGGCGGCAGCCGCCGCCTCGCGGTGGAATGCGACGGGGACGCCTACCACAACGAAGAAAACGCGGCTGAAGACGCCGCCCGGCAGCGGGAACTCGAAAGAGTCGGCTGGACTTTCGTGCGGATCCGCGGCAGCCGGTTCTTCCGCGACCCTGAAGCCGCGCTGCAACCCCTGTGGCAGCGGTTGGCGGAACTGGACATCCGGCCCATGACCCTGCCCGCGGAGACAGGCAGCGGAATGTAGCGGCCAGCGATTCTCGAAGCGGAATGTTGGTGGGGGTCGTGGCAGCCGAACACTGCCCGATCCCCACCAAAGATCGTTTTCTGTGTGAAGGTTTTGGGCCGGCTGCTCATGCCAAGAGTGGCACCTAGGCTGCGTTCCGCGTTGATGCAGAAGTCGCTTCTGAGGAATTGAGCCCTCTAGGGCGGGGATAGGGGGCACAAGGTTGGCCCGGGATGTGCACCGGAGATCAATCCCCTTCCGAGAGGTTGTTGCTGCGGTTCCTGGAAGAAGAGCAGAAGAACACTTCTAGGAAAGAACAGATCAGATGCACCGCTGAAAGTTGACCACAGCAATCAGCACCCGCTGCCCAGGTCCCCTTGCCTAAGAGAGAGGACGAGAAATGGGAAAAGTCTGGCAGCAGCCTCTGTGGTCCTACTACCGCTGTCGTGGTCGCAGAATGGTGGCAAGCGGCGCAAGAGCATACTCCGAAGCGTAGTGGTGAGACCTCATAAAGGCGGCTACCTGCGGCGACGTCTCGGTTTGGTCTTGGTGGAGAGGACCAGAGCCCTCCACTCTCCAGGTCTTAATCCTGGTCGACAATGCACTTTCGAGTAAAGATCAGGAATTGGGGTTGAAGATGTAATGATGTATGAAAAGAGGATAGATGAAACTATCGAATTAGATATCTCTTTATATGGAATCTCCTATACTTTGAGTATTTGAAACCGTTGGTTGTGTGATAGGTGGTGATCAAGTGAAGGAAGTTCGGAGGTTGGGGAAACCCCCGAAAGAACTCGGCAACACCATTGGTGTGAGCGGTTCGCCAGATATCTTGGAGCTTGACGACGGGAGCTTTGCGGTTATCGGTGTGGATGTGACCGAGGAGCTCGGCGAAATACCGCTGCCTGACGCCAGGTGTGCGTCAAATGAGCGTATTGTCCGCATACCGCGTAACACCCTACTAGCGGCACGGAACGATATCCCGGAGGAATAGGTGCACCCACCCGGTTGGGCAGTGGACCACGGAGAACGACTCGACCTCGACGCTTTCGCCGCAGCGTTCTCTCAAGCATGGACTCGGCTAGAGAAGAGATTCCTCAGGGTCGAGTGCTGGCAGTCCTACCGGGAAAACGTCAACAGCGCCTCCCAACACGCCTACGAGCGGGGCGAATACGAGCAAACTGTGCGGCTCTTGCGCGAAGAAGCCGAAGCCGATCGCGCGCTGTACGAAGATGTGCGCTCGCGGGGAATCGACTTCGCGCGTATCCGGGTAGTGCGAGAGCCGTGGACCGACTATCTCCGCTACGAGCTCCTGGCCTACCAGATCCGCGCCGACATGGGGGAGACCATCGAAGTGGTCCAGGTTACGCGAGATACCCCGCTCCCCAGCAACGACTACTTCGATTTCCTGCTCTTCGACCGAACTATCGCCCTCGTCCACGACTACGGGTCGGGACCGGTTGGCGAGCAGACCGGTGGGTGGCTGGTCCGCGACGCCGAGCCCCTGCGCCGGTTGGAGGCCAAAGCCCTAGAGCTGCGCAGCAGAGCAGTATCTTTGCGTAGTTTCCTCGCAGAGGCGGGGTTTTGAGTAAGAACTGCAGATGCTATGAAGTTTTCAACGGGAAGTTCGGGTGAAGCGGGAATTTCCGCGAGCTGTCTCGTTGGGCGCCACTAGTCATTCTCCGGACTGCTGCAGAACAAGCAATTTCCGATCTTCCCCGGCTGGTCATCAGCATCAAGGCAAAACAGTTGCCTGAAAGGGATCCCTCTCAGGTTAGCGCGATGCCCTGTTTTTCAGAAGACAAGAGAGAAGGCTTATAGCTCTGCGTTACCGATGTTCATTATCACTGATAGTCAGGATGAGGGATGGGGATGAGGATCTTTTCTTGATCTCGGCGGAAAAGAACTGAGATCGTTACCTCCCCTGTCTAAAGTTCTCTTCGGTTTCCTTGGACTGGTATCCACTCTTTCTAAGGAATAGAAATATTCCAGGATAGAGAGGTCCATTTGTGTTGGGCGAGTTTCAAGGAATTCTTTGAAATATGACTTTGCAAGACAGGGGTTCTTCGGTGAATGAAAAGGTTGGATGTGCCGCTGCAGGATTAGTCTTCTTAGTCATCGTCGCTAGCTGCTTCCCATCGAAGGAAGACGAGGGGGAGCCCCGGGCGGAACCCACGCCTACCGTCACCGTTACCGCAACCGAAACCGTCGAGGTGGAGGCCACCGAGACCGTGGAGGTAGAAGTCACCGTAACCGCCACGGAGACAGTCCAGGAAACGGTCTCTTCAGGGTCAGGCTCCACCAACCGGGAACCTGCTCCGCCTGCGCCGCAGCCCGCACCAGCCGCCGAATACTACGAGAACTGCGCCGCTGCACGGGCCGCTGGAGCTACACCGATCTATGAAGGCCAGCCGGGCTATGGCCGCCACTTGGACCGCGACGGCGACGGTGTGGGATGCGAGTGGGGCTAACCCTCAGATAACTCCGAGAGCGCCGCGGCAATCCGTTCCCCGCGATCCCTGCCATGCTGCGGCGCTCCCACAACGATTCCACTGCGACAGCCAGGAGAGAGGCTGCCGGATCACGTGCAGTGGCGGGATCCTTTGCCCGGCGGCGGGTCGAGAACCGTCTGATAAGGATCATCGGCCTCGATGGCCTTCGCCATCGCGTCGTAAACCTCGAGGATCGTGTCCTTCGTGCGGTAAAAACCGTGCTGCTTGAGGTCCTTCCGCTTCACAAGAGGGAACATTTCCATGATGTAGGAAACGTCGTCGCGCGCGATCCCGTACAGGTGGAAGAAAGCGGCGTCGATCTCGCAGCGGAGGAGAAACCTGCGTTCCTCGTCCCAAACGAAAGGCGCTCCGAAGTCCCCGAGGTCACGCGCGAACAACTCCATGTCCCAGGTGGTGTAGCTGAGCTCCAGGACACGGGGGGTCAACCATTCATGCACGGTGAACCCGAAATCCCACGCTGCTTTCCTGCTGAAATCCTCCGGACTGATGACGGGGAGCTGTTCAAACTGGAAGAAGTTGAGGTTTGTTCCCCCGAGCTTCTGGCGCAGCGTGTAGTCGAGAATAAATGAAGTGATGTTCGCGTAGAGCGAAGACTTCTCTTCCTTGTCGGTGAGGAGGATGTTTCCTGAATCTGCCAGGGCGCGCAGCGGAAAAGCGAAAGAAACCAGCGTCCGCTCGTTGGTCACGTTGGAGATCTTTCGGAAGCCGATCAGCCAGCCGTTCTCCCGCCCTACCCGCTTCTCGACTTCCTGCCGGGGAACCCAGTACCGGGGAAGAGCGAACCCGTGGGGGTTGTTCTTCTCCTCCAGCGGGATGTCCCGGGCCGATCTGCCGGTTTTTCCGTACGTCGCCCACCTGTGGTCGTAGTGGTGCAGCATTTTCGCCTCGTACAAGGGGAGCATCTGCTCCTCCCCGCGGACGAAAATGTTGCCTTCCAGCCGCCAGCCGTCAGAAGCGAGCTCCGCATAGCTTCGGAAAAGCTGGGCGTCGTTCGACATGTCGAACATTCTCGTGAACGACACACCCCACGGATTCTCCGCTTCTTCGCCGTGGGTGACGAGGACAGGAGCCCTGTCGTAGATCTGCAGTGTGATCTCCGCGTCACGGCGGGAACGGAACACGGGGCAGGTCCCGGTGTTCGGGTTGAGTTTCAGGATCTCCTTCGTGCTCAACGTGAACACTTTGTCCGGCTCGTTCAGTTCAGCAGCGCTGTGCAGGAAGAAAGCGAACCTTGCGTGCTCGACAGTGTCCGCGTGGCCGGTCAACGTCACCAAAGAGAACTTGAGGCGGCTGTCAACGTCAGGAAACAGCCTTCTCCGGTTCTCGAAATCGAACACAGAGGCCAGCACCTGGCGTCCCACGACATCTTTGAAGAAATGCTGAGTCGTGGCGTCAGTGATGATGCCCGTCGGAACAATGACACCGAGCCTGCCGTGAGGATGCAGCAGGTCCTTCCCCTGCTCGGTGAACACGGAATACGTGTTGACGTCGCCGCGCCCGTTCAGCGGATACTTCCCTGACTCACGCAGGAAGAGGCTGAGCCCTTCCGACGTGTGCTTAGCCTCCTGGAACTCGCGCAGCAAGTGCGCGCCTTCTTCGCTCCCCGCCAACTCGCTGATCAGCGCCTTGCGTTGAGCTTTGTTCGCCGCTCCAGCGACTTCTGAATGCCGGGATTCGAAAAACTCCCTCTCTTGGAGCTTCACCCGCTCCCACGGCGGATTGCCGAGCACACACGTGAACCCGCCCCGCCAACCGGTCACCGGGTTGAAGTCCTCCGCTGGATCCCCGTCGCACCCGCGAAAAACCTCGGGAAACTCCACATGCCAATGGAAGAACCGGTACTTCCGGGCCAGCCGGTCGATCATCTCCTGCTGGTCTGGCGGCAGAGCCTGCCCCTGGCTGATGCGGAGAAGAGTGGCCGTCGTCACCCCGTCGGGAGCGCCGGGACGTTGCGGCCACACAAACGCGGCACACCACGCGTCAGCGGCACGCTTGCACCGCTGCTTGTCTAGGGGCGCGTCAAAAACCCGCACCTCCTGGGCTTGCCCGCGAACCTCTCTTCCCCTCTCCCGGTGGAGGGCCCGCACCTCCCGCCGGTTCCGGGCTCGCAGCCCCGCCGCGACCTTCCGGTCGTCACCTTTCAACGCTGTGAAAGCCCCGTCCGGGATCCCGGCCTCGAGCAGTCTCGGCGTGGCTCCGAACAGTGCGTTGCCCACTTTGATGTGGTCGTCGAGGAACGCCAGCGGCTTCCCCGGCTCCACAGACGCAAGCCACAGCGACACTTTGGTCAGCTCCACAGCCAGCGGGTTGAGGTCCACCCCGTAGATGCAGTGGCGCACCACCTTCGGCATCGCCCGGCTAATAGCGTCCGGAGTAGGCTCCTCGTCCCCGGCTTCCAAGACCGCGTAGGCGCGGGCGATACGACGGGCCGCAGCAACCAGGAAATGCCCGGAGCCGCACGCCGGATCGCACACCGTGATCTTCAACAGGTCGTCTGGGACCCCACGCTTGGCGTGCTCCTCGATAACCGGGTCGAGTGTGCTGTCCAACAGCGTCTCCACCAGAGAAGACGGTGTGTAATAGGAGCCGGTCGTCTTCCGGTCGTTCCCGGCAGCGCTCCGCAACTCGAAAACCCGGACAGCAGGGTCGGTGTAGGGCACCAAGTTCAGCAGCGACTCGTACACCAAACCCAACTCTTCGGCGTCAAGATGCTGGTAGTCGACCTGCTGCCAGCACCCGCCCTCGTCTTCGACCCGGGTGAGGTGACGCACCGCGGCCAGCAGACGCCGGTTGGACAAAGTGACGTCCCGGCCCCGCAACAGCCCCGGGTGCGAGCCGTCCCCTTCCACCGCGTTGGCCGGGACAAACAAGCCTCCTAAGGCAGGGAGCGCCAGCTCCGGGCAGCCCTCATCCGAGCCGAGCGCGTTGAGCACGATCAGCAGTGTCCGCCACAGGTCGTCGTGGCGGTCGCCTACCCGCTGCACAGCGATACGGCGCAGCCGCTGCGTAGAAAAATAGGTGCGGTACCGGTCCTGGGCAGCCTGGTCCGCATCCGGGGCGAGCAGCGCACCCTTGTCTTCGGCCACAAACAAGAACAGCAACTGGTAGGCCAGCCGGAGCAGCTCGTCACGGAATTCCCGGCGGGACACGTCCCCGCGGCGCAGCTTCTCCCTCAGCTCCGCGTTGCCTTCCAGAAACCCCGTGCCCAGTTCCTCCAGCGCCGCTTTCAACCCGTCGCGGAGCTTCGCGCGGAACCGGATTCCCGCACGGTCGCCCTCAACCCGCCAGCGTTCAATCCAACAGTTCGCCACGCTCGGCTGCTCCGCACTGTTCCCCGGCTTGTCGGAGGTCCGTGCCTCAAACCGGGAAGAATGGGCGAGCGCGAACAGCAGCACAAAGTCGGCGTACAGGGCGCCGTCGAACATCGACTCCAAGTCGAACTCGATGAACGCGGCCTCTGAGAGTGATGCGGCGTCACGCAGCAGGCGGAGCTTCTGCCCGTTGCTGAGCATCCCCCACACATGCTCGTCGCTCGAGTTCAAGAAGTCCTGGAGCATCGACTGGGGGGCACGTTCCCCGTTGGACCGCCGGTCGAGGTCGCGCCCCCACGCCACAAGGTGGATAGGCACATTGCGCCCCAGATGGCTGACCGGAAACGTGCGCCCGGCCACCGTCAACCCTTCGCGCTGGGGGTGGAGCCGACCGAAACCGAGCGCATCGAACAGCGGCAGCAGCCAGCGTTCCCGAGTGAGCGCTGCCCGCGACTCGCCAGAGCTGGCCTGGGTGAGTTGTTGCTGGAACTCCCGGTAGACGCCGAGCAGCTCCTCCCAGTGGCGGCTCGCAAACTCGCCTAGCCGCCGCCCCGGGGCAAGGCCGTAGTCTTCGGAGCGAAGCCCTGGCAACTGCGGGTCGCCGGAACCGATCCGGCCTATGAGGGCAGCGGTGAGCAGCGAGCCCGCTACGCGCACCGACGAGTAGCCGCGCGGGGCGGCAAAAACCGTCGACGATGCAGGTGGAGAAGACACGGCGGTCACGGGGCGTCCCCCAGCGGAAGGTAGACGTACACGCCAACCACGTCGGCACGGCCATGGGGGACGAGTGCCAGTCCTTGGCCACGGGACCCAGCAGACGCGCGGATGCCGTAGTGGGCGTGGCGGAGCTGTTCGGCGCGCACCACCCCCCACTCGGCGAGGTCGCCGCGGATTTCGTCAAGCTCCGCAACGGCGCGCCGAGCGTGGCACTGCACTAGTTCCGGTGGCAGATCAGCGTCAGGGGGAGTGTCTACGAGTGCCGCAGTCTCAGCGTCGGTAAGCCACTCGCGTCCGTGGGCCCCCGCCCGGTAGCCGCGAATACGAGCCTCCTCCACCACCACAGTGCGCGGCCCGTCCACCCCAGGCAGGGTGAGCAGAAACCGGTAGCGCACCAGCAGCAGCACGGTGCGGACAGTTACGCGGCCGGTCCACGTCACCCCGCAGCGTTGCACGACAGGACGCGTTCCCGGATCCGGTTCGAACGCGGTCTCCACCACGTAGCGGGCTAACGCGCGCACCGCTGGATCAGTGCGCACCAGCACGTGCTCGTGCGGCCCGGCAGGCAGGTCACGCCGGAACACCAGATCCTGGTGGGCGGTGTCAGCGACCCCCAGGGCAGCGCGCACCCCCGGCGGCAGCGACTGAGGGGGCACGGTGAGCTTCCCGGCATCGGCGTGGACTGGCACTCCCAGCCTCGTGAACACGCGTGCCACAAAGGAAGCGATATCGCGGGGACGGCCCAGTTCGTCGTCGATGGCGGGGATGAGACGCTCCAGATGTTCCACCACATCCGGGACGTCCCCGGTGGAGGGCGCGAACGTTGCGCCCTGGTGCGGTGCAGGCTCCGACACCAGTTCCCTTTCGCGGTGCAGCACAGCGCTGGCCTCAGCAAGACCGGGGGTGCGGCCGAGCTGGGGGTGTGGACCGCACAGCAGGAGGCTTTCCGCGAGCGCCTGCAGCACCGATTCGCTGGACGTCGGCACCGGGACCGCACCCCCCGCCTGCGCCGTGATTGTGCGGTGCTTCCGGAGCAGCACGTCCCGCACAGGGCCGTCGATACCGTTGTCAGCCCCGTAAAGCGTGACGACGCGCACCCGTTTCGCCCGCTGCCCGAACCGGTCTACCCGGCCTTCCCGCTGCTCGTGCCGGACCGGATTCCACGCCATGTCGTAGTGGACGACCGCGGGGAAAAGCTCGTGCAGGTTGACACCCTCGGACAGGCAGTCCGTGGCCACCAGCACGCGTCGGCGGTCCGTTGCCGCGAGGTGTGCGACACGGTCCTCCCGCTCGCGTGGGGGAAGCTCACTGGTGACCGCCTCCACTGCGCAGTTCTTCGGCAACGCCTGCCGCAACTCTTCAGCGACATAGTGGGCGGTGGGAATGTACCGGCAGAACACGACCGGGTCGCAGCCGTCGGCGAGCAGACCTTTGACCGTGGCGATCAGCGCCCGCAGCTTAGCGTCGTGCTCCACGCCCTGGAGTTTCTCGGCCCGTTCCGCTAGCGCGCGCAGGCGTCTCCGGGTGCTCTCCGGCAAGGTGTCGGGGTCGACTGCCGCGCCGGGGACCGCGTCCCCGCCCTCTGTGGCGGCACTGTCTGCGTCATACACCGACTCGCGGGCGAGCGCGTCGACGTCAGCCGCACTGCGCGCCGCCGAGAATGTTGTCGACCGGGTGCGGAGCGCTGCGGCTGCGGCCGCCGGGGACGAAACCACCGACCGGAGCAGCGCCAACGCCGACCACCAGCGCACCCGCTGCTGCAGCTTGGTGCCGCTGGGGTCAGCAGCCGCTTCCCGCGCATACGCCAGCACTTCGGCGTTGAACTCAGCGTAGGCCGGGCTCCACTCGTACTTTTCGTCCCGGAACTCGCGTCCTTGCGGGAAAACTGTCTCCTGGTCGAGGAACCGCTGGATGTCGCGGCGGTGACGCCGCACACAATGACGGGCCAGGAGTGCCCGCCCTCGCCGGCTTCGACAATCCGCCTCGGCGAGTTCTGGGGTGAGCATGCCCAGCAGGTCGTGGAACGCGTTCTCCCTCCCGCTGTGCGGGGTGGCGGTAACCAGGATCAGATGGCGGTCCTGCTGTGCGGCCACGTTCCGTAGCAGTTCCTGACGCTGCTGGCGCAGCCTCGTGGGCGAAGCATTCACCCACGTGTGCGCCTCGTCCACGATCACCAGGTCAGGGCAGTGGGTGAGGAACTGGGCGCGGCGCTGCTCAGAGGTGATGAAGTCGGTGGAGACGATCGTGTACGGGTACGTCTTGAACACCGATTGGTCGGCGCGCAGCGGACGTTCCAGGCAGCGCACAGTCGAGGGGAGAACCAGTTCGGCTTCGATACCGAACTTGTCCCGCAACTCTGCCTGCCACTGTTCGGCCAGCGCCGGGGGACACACCACCGCCATACGCCGTGCCTCCCCCCGCTCCACTAGTTCTTTAGCGATCAGCGCGGCCTCAACCGTTTTCCCGGTCCCGACATCGTCCGCGATGAGCAGCCGAACCGTCTCCATGCGCAACGCCAACAGCAGCGGCACGAACTGGTAGCGGCGCGGCTGCACGCGGATCGACCCTAAACACCGGAGCGGAAGCGCGGGGGACGTGCACCCCACCCGCATCGCGGTGCGCAGCAGAGACGCGGAAACATGGTCCCCGATCTGGGACAGTTCCGTGGACGGGGCGGGAAACTCTGCGGGCGTCACCTCGTCTCGGTACAGCAGCGTGGTGAAAGCCTCGTCCCCGTTGAGGGGACGGACCAGCACAAAGTCCTCCTCGGTAGAGGGCAGCACCACCCATTCCCGTCCGCGTCCTGCCACGAGAGAACCGGGTGCAAAAGCCGCGGCAGCGGCAGGACTCATGCAGCACCACCTCGCAGGGCAGCAGACACACCACACCTCGCAGGGACGGGAACACCACGCCAGCTTAGAAAAATCAGGGCAGCAAGGAGCCGTCCTTGCCCGGCGGGCGGATGGAGCTGGAGCGGAAGGAACGCTAGCCTTCAGCAGCACTATCCACGTGGGAAACAGCAGCCCTGTCGGAACCGAACACTTTCGGGCGGTTCACGGATCCGGTCTCGGAGTTTCTCCTCCTCTTCCTGTTTTCAGAGAGTCCACGGTGGTGGAACACGGATGCGGCTAAACGAACTCGTGCACCCGCGGTGATGGTGGATGAGTCCGCAGTGCACAGAGGAGGCGCCCACCGCCTCAAACCTTGGTGAACCAGGCCGGAAGCCCGTTGTGACCTCGGACAATGTGGGGAAGCCCGGGGAAGCGCAACGGGACAGCAAAAAGAAAAACAGTGCGCAAGTGTTTGCAAAAGGAAAACGTTCGGACAGGGGTCAAGAATTGTTGGTCCGGGCAGTGCCGAGACAGTTGCTACTGTTTCCCGTGGCTGTTTCGGAGATCAGCGGGCGCAGGGAGCGAATTCCGTGTTGCGGGACAGGGAAGCACTCGAAGAGTTCAAAGACCTGAAGAAGCGGCTGAACATCGAATTCGCCGCTCTCGACCAGCGGCTCACCGAGATCTCCCAGCAGATCAGCGAGTATTCGACGCAGATCAGCGACGACCTGGACGACTTCCACTACCCCAGACTCAAACGGTGCATCGGCGGCCTCGCCACCACCGTTCACTGCCTCGACGAAGCTCCGCTGCGGGTCTATGCGGCCCTGTCCCGGGTCGCCAAAGACGTGCTGCTCGACGACCGGGGCACCGACTTTTGGGCAATCCCCGGAAAAATCGGCTACACCCCTAGCGGAGAAATCCCGCGGTGGCAGGAAGAAGGACAAGACCCGCTCACAGCCGAAGACGACCTGGACGACCCCGCGGTCGATGAAGAGGAGGCAGAGGAAGAGCACGCGGCGGAGCTCCTCGACCAGATCTCCCGTACCGCCGACTACATCCGGGCCCTGTGCAGCAGCCTCGCGGAGATCTGGACTGCGGCCCGCTCGGCGGCAGAAATCGGCGACGACTCCGCGCTCACTTTCGAACTCGCTAAACTCCGCGCACTTCCCGCAGCACTCGATTCGGCTCTCGACGAGTGGGCGTACCAAGTCGACCTGCTCTACGAGGTCTCCCCGGAAAGCCTCGGCTACGTCAGAGCTGTGGTGCCACTCACCCCGGGACAATTGGAGCTTTTCTGAGCCTGGCGGCACCCGCCAGCTCAGCAGCAAGCCCATGAGAATCACCGAATCGCCTCGGGGCCCGCTCCGGAGTGCAGGCCCCGAGGCATGTGCCTGGAAAGAGCCGCCCACGGCAATGCGACGGCCAGCAGCACTCGCCGTCTGCTTCCTCACCGGGGCATGGCCCAGCCTTTAAGGGCATGGAGAGCACGGACTATCGGCCCGCTGCGTCTTTCCCGGCCGCCGAAGCACGGCACGCCGACAAGCCTTCCCTGCTTGTCGGGCAGCCCTCGGCTTGGGGAAGCCGATCCGGGTCTCGCGCAGACCATGACCGGTGCGCGAGACCCGGACGCAGGATCACCAGTAGCCGTCGCGCGTGTACGGCTGGGACCACAGCGCGATCTGCATGGTGACCGACTTGAACCAGGCCTGGTACATGGCTTCCACCTGGTCGGCGCTGTGCCCCTTCTTCGCGAGGAAAGGCCGCAGCGTTGCTGTCACCGGATAGATGAACGCGATGACGTAGCGCAGCGGGATGTTGTCCACCGAGTTCGCGTTGTCGGTGACGTTCTTCTTCTCCGGCGTGTGGCGCAGCGCGATCTCCTGCTGGTAGTCGAGCCACTCCTGGTTGTAGGGGCGGCGGCAGGTGTCGAGGATCCACTGGCCGAACCGTTCCCGCACCCGGTCCAGGTACTCCTGGATCGGGTGCCCGTCGGGAGTGGAGAAGTAGGCCAGCAGGTGGGGATGGTCGGCCACGAACCCGTACCACACGTCGAGCACGTCCTCGACCTGGTCTTCAAGAACGTCCCCGGCCATCCGCAGCGCTTCCTCATCGGCGCTGGTGAACATCACCGTGGTTTTGAGCTTGTTCAGGTCTTCCAGCCCGATCGGTGACTTGGCGACCTGTTCGGTGCCGTACGTGTAGCCGGGAATCAGCGTCTTCGTCGCCATTCCTACCCTCCGTGCGGTTGAGGACTGCGCGAGCTGCACCGTACGACTGCCCGAAAAAGCCGGGAGAAGACATGCGCAAGGTCATTGAAAGGTCGATTTCTCCTGGTGGGAGGGGTAAGGACGGGGCTGGGTGCGCTCGGTCCGGGAACTCGTCAGGGCACTGCCTGGCCTCGTCTGCTTCCGTTCCGGTGGTTCGTCGAACGGTTGCGCCGCGGGGAGAGATCCCGCCGGAGGCTGGGGTTGAACGGGTGCCGGGGAAGCACAGTGCCGGGTCGGGAGACCTGGTTGTGCACGCCGCTGCTGGGCTGGTAGCAGCCCACGGGGGCGTACTCCCGGAGATGAAGGGGACAGCGGGCGGCCCAGCAGGGCAGCGAAGGACAGCCCGAGAGGACCGAGGCCGTCCACTAGCGGTGGCTGCGCACCGGTTGAACCTCTGGAATAGAAGCATGCCGTGGAGCGGTCTGCGCCTGGATGCTGCCCTGGAAAGGGAGGCTCGGCACTGTCCGGCAGAAGAAGCGGGAGTAAGGACGGGACCGGTGACACCATTACTAAAAACGTAATCAGTATTCCGGTTCGAAGTGTCGTTTCCTCTTGGTGCTAACAGCAAGCGGAAGGTCGAGCGCCGCAGACAAGGAAATCTGAACACCTTGAGTTTTTATTCGCCTTTGTGGTGTGCCGTGTCAAGAGTGCAAAGAGAATCCGGAAAACGCTCCGGGTAGCGGCACGAAGCATGAGAAACGGCGATGTGTGCAGGTCGCAGGGTGGTCTGTGCTCCCTGATCCCGTCGAGAGGGGATCGTGCAACTCCCATCCACTCAGCTCGGAGTGAAAAGGGAAACCATTGTCTTCTCGCTGGGAAGAAAAGCCGGAAAAGGGGATTTTTGGGACGTTTCCTGTTGTCTGTTGGGTGAGGCAAAGGGAAACTTTCTGGTTTCCGACCCCTTTGAGAGAAGTCTTCGGAAAAATGGCTCCTGTTCCAACTGCCCCTCGCAGAGACAAAAGACCCGGACAACCCGAGGCCGGGGGGTTTGGGTGTCCGGCGCTGGGAGGAGCCCTTCATGCCACTTGTCTTCGTCAACTACCGCAACAATGACGAAGAAGCCACAGCCACCCTGCTCGACCAGCATCTCTCCAAACGGTTCGGCAGCAACGCGGTCTTCAGAGCCAGCAAGTCCATCCAGCCTGGAGACGACTACCGCGAACGCCTGCTCAACGCGGTACGGCGCAGCGAAGTGCTGCTCGCCGTCATCGGCTCCCGCTGGCTGGACGCCACAGCCGAACGAGGCGGACGCAAACTCGACGACCCGCACGACTGGGTCCGCCAAGAGATTCTCGAAGCCCTCGCCTACCAGGTGCGGGTCATCCCCGTACTGGTCGGTGACGTGCGGCCCTTGTCTCCTGCGAGCTTGCCTCAGCCGTTGGAGCCCCTCGCCCACTGCCAGTACCTGAGGTTCAGTCACCGCAACGCGGACGCGGATCTGGCACGCGTTGCTGAGGAGGTCGCCAAAGTGACGGGAAATGCGGCGCAGGCTCAATGGGATTCCCGCTCGCATGGGGATCAGGTGAACAGCACGGTCAGAGACGTGCACCAAGGCAATGTCGTCCAAGGGCGTGACCGGTTCACGCACAACCCCGGCGGGGTGGGGGACGTCGTCGGCGGTGCAGGGACGGTCATCGGTACCGCGTACGGGCCGCTGCACACCGGAAGCGGAGCCCAGTACAACGCGCCCCAGTTCCACGGGGATGCCGTGAACTACGTCGCCGGAGACAACCACGGGAGCCAGCACCAGCGCCACGGCAGCGTTCCGCGGGAGGACGACTCGTGACTGTGGAACTTCCACTGGATGGGGGGAGAAGCGGGAGGAGCGAGTGGGACGAACCGCCCGCTCCTCCCGCGGTAGACGAGCCCGACGCAGTCCTCGACGAGCCTGCTGCCACGGGGGGAGACAGTGTGGACGGGGATTCAGCGGCCCCCGTCCACACCCCTCCCGCCGCTGACACTCCCCGTGAAGAAGACCGCGACCTTCCGGACACGCCCCGCTCCCACACGGAGCTGGGAACCGTTTACGGACTCATCCACACCGGGGACGGGGACCAGCACATCTACCTGTCCAGCGCCGCGTTCACGATCGACGACCGAGGCCGGCTCCACCACCGCGTCCCCCTTCTCGTCGGTGAAGACCAGGTAGCACACCTCCGGAAATGTTTCTTCGCCCCCGACGGCTACCGGGACGCCCTGCAAATGCTCGCCGAACGGCGGACGGTGATCATCACGGGGGAAGCAGGGAGCGGACGGACGACCGCGGCGAAAATCCTGCTCGCTACAGCCGGCGGTGGTGAGATCCGGCTACGGGAGCTTCCCGAGGACGACTATGACGTGGGGGACGGGCCGACCGGCATGCTCCTCCCGGAGCGGTTGAGCCGCGGGGAACAGCTCCTGCTCGACCTGTCCGGCCCCAACCGGGAGCTGCTCGCTCCAGCCCAGGCGGTGCTGGAGGGCTACCGGAACGCGGTACGCGCACACGACTCCTACCTGGTCGTCGTCATCGACCCGGACCAGCGGATCGAGCTGCGCGACGAGTTCCGGGACCTGATCGTCCCGCTCGGCCGCCCCGATGGGGAACAGGTGCTGCGGCGCCACCTCGCAGCACAAGGCATCGCCTGGGAAGGCGAGTTCCCCGACCAGATCAAAGCCTGGATCCCCAAGGCGCGGATGGGGGAGATCGCTGAGCTGGTCCGGATCGCTGGGGAGGGACGCCGCAGCGCCCCCGAGGCAGGACCAGCGGAATGGCTCGCCCAGGCATTGGACGCCCTCACCGCGTACGGGGCCGAGGTCGAAAAACAAGTCGAGGGACTGGACAGTTGGCAGCGGGCACTGCTGTTGACGGTCGCCATGTTCGAAGGGGCCCGCTCCAATGTGGTGGCTGCGGCCGCCGGGATGCTCGCGGAGCAGGTGAAGACACCGGAGCCCGAAGAGCCGCGGCTCCAACGTCCCACGTTCACCTCCCGTCTGAAGGACATTGAGGCACGGCTGGAGCCAGACCACAGTGTCCGGTTCGGACGGGTGGGCTACGCTGCCGCGGTCCGCAACTGGTTCTGGGACAACTATCCCGAGCTGGGCAGGGACCTGTGCGTCTGGATCGACCAGTGTGTGCGGCTGCGCGGGCTGACTGGCCGCGACCGGGACCAGGCTGTTGCGCACTTCACCCGCGAGATGCTGCGGGTCGGCCGGATTGAAGAGCTGTTCGTCTACATCACCCACTGGGCTCGGGGAAGACTCGATCTTTCCGCCCAGATCGCCTATGCCCTGAGCGAAGCCCTAGCCCACGATGGCTTTTCCCGCAAGGTGCGTCGCCAGGTCCTTCTCTGGGCGCGCAACCACAATCTGTCCCCTCGCCTTGCCCGAGTGCTCGTCACCGTGTCCGCCCAGGTCATCGCGGACGCCTGGCCGGATGAGGCGATGGTCCGCCTCCACCAGTTGACCCGTCACACCGCGAGGAAGGTGCAGGAAGAGGCGACGGAGGCGCTGCTTGCGCTGGTGGAGCAGCCGCAGTTGTGCCTCAGGCTGATGCTGCGGATCGCCGACGCGCTGAGCCAGCGGTACAGGGCCACCGATGTGGAGCTGTTGGAGCGGCTCGCCGCCACGGAACCCGGAGCGTCCCTTGTCGACGATCCGCAGGTGCGTCCCGTCCTAGTGCAGGCGTTGGCCACGGTTTGTGCGCAGGAGACCGTGCTCGTCCAGTACGCCTACCGTTGGGCGCTCGCCACGGGGGCGGCGTCATCCTTGGTGGATCTCCTTGTCGAGGCAGCGGAACGCGCCGGGCAGGGGGTGGTGCTCTACGCGGCGGCGCTGCGGTGGGCCATGGGCACGCAGCACGGCGGTTCCGCGGAGAGAGCGCGGCGGGTGCGCGCTGCCAGGTTGGTCACCCGACGGATCGATGAACTCCACGAAGCGTGGCGGCAGCGGCCGGGGCAGGAGGAAGAGGCGTGAAATTCTTCGAGGAGAAGAAAAAGGCCAAGGCCATCCTTGGCGCGGTTGGGGTGGGAACGTTCCTCTGGGTGCTGATTCTCTACCCCGGCCTGTGGTGGGTCCTCGTGCTGCTGGTAGGCGCAGCGCTGGGCCTGGGGTTTTTCCTGGGTGAGGGGTTCCTCCGCCGTGGACTCGCTGAAATCCCGCAGCCCAGCGTCCCAGAGCCCCCTGTCGCGCTGATCCAGAGCGCTGAAGTGGTAGGGGTGGAACTGCCCAGCGCGGAAGAAGGGTATTTGTTCCGTTTCTCCGCGAACGTGCGCTACCAGGGCACGCCGACCGGGCAGCACGGGAACCCCGCCCAGGTGGCGGCGCTCGCGCTCCTGGAACGTGCTCGGGAGCTCACTAGGGACTACCGTCCGGAAGAGCACACGATCGCCCAATACCGGCTCGCTGCTGTCCTCGGGGAACCCGTGGTTGACGCCGCCACAGGGTTGACCGTGTGGGCGAACAACGTCGTCTTGACACTGGTGGAAGAGGACATTCAGCGGCTGCAGCGGCTCTCCTCGTTCCGCAAGGACTTGCGGATATGGGAGCGGGAGCAGGAGGTGGAGCAGGTCCGGCGGGATGCTCTCGGGACGACGCTCTCCTCCCCCGCACAGGCCTTGCTGTGGTGGCTGGCCCGGGACAGCAAGGCACGTCCTCGACCAGAGGAACTGCGGGAGGCCGCCCGGCTGGTGGAGGCTTTCAGCCGCATGTCGGAGACGATCTCCGGACGTGAAGAGGCAGCGTTCTCCCCGTGGTGGATCGGCTCGGACTGGCAGGACCGTGCGGACCGGCCGGATGCGGTCACCGGATCGATCTCCTACCAGCAGGCGTGCGCGCTCGTCGACAGCCTGCCGGAAGGACGCCACGTGTTCGCGGACCGGCTCGCGAACCTGCTCGAATGGCAGGGGCACGAAGACACCGCGCGGTATTTGCGGGAGCGCTACCTTCTTCCGGAACAGGACTGGGACGAGCCGGTTGCCGAGAAAAGGGACGGCTCGGACCCCCAGGAAACGGTGAGCATGTCCGAGCCGTCTCGGCTCAACGGCGCCTCACCGTTCACACCGGGGCCCGACGCAGCGCCAGGACCAGCCGGGGGTTGAGGTTCCGGACTGCCGGGTCGTTGTGCCAGCGGGAGAGGGTGCGCGCGAGTTGGCGGACGTCGTGGGCGACGGTCGCGGAGTCCACGGCGGCGAACTTCTCCAACAGGCCGTGTGCGAGGGTGCAGGCGCGTTCCAGGTTGCCTGCGGCGGCGTGCGCGAGCGCACGCCGCATCCCGAACCGGACCCGGGCGCGCACCGCGGTGTGGGGGATCGCGGAAAGCTCCCGGTCAAGGATCTCGGCCGCCTCAGCAGGGCGGCCGAGATCGTACATGCACCATCCCGTGACGACAGCGAGCCGGTTCGGCACTGTCGAACTCCCCAGAAGGGGACGGTCTGACGGTTCCGCGGTCTCGTGCGCTGCTTCCTTCTCGGCCCGGTCCAGGGCACGGCGGCATTGGTCGTAGTCGCCGGTCAGGGCGTGTCCTTGGGCTTCGCGTTCGCTTGCCATAGCGCGGAGCCGGGGCGAGGGAGCGATCGCGTACGCCTGCTGGGCCAAGGCGACGGTGTGCAGGCCGTCGTGGGCGTACATGGCTACACAGGCCCGGCGGATCAGAGCCTGGGCCCGCATTTCCTGGTCCCCGGCCTGGGCAGCAAGGTCCACGGCGTGTTTGGTCCACCACAGGGCGCCGTGGCTGTTGCCTGCTTCTTGGGCAAGCCAGCCGCCGTATTCGGCGAACCGGGAAGCGAGGAGGAGCGCGGGAACCGCTAGTTTCGGTTTGGCGCCACGGGCCAGCCGGGTGAGTGCGTGGGCTTGCGCGGCCACGGTCGGCAGGACCAGGGTGGGGCCGGTGCGCTGGCCGAGGACCCGAGCCTGGTCGAACATCGAGCGGAACGCGGTGAGCACGTCCGCGGACCCCAGGAAAGCGGGCGGTTCTTTACCGGAAGGCCCTAAACCGAGCAGTGCCCCCGCTCCGAGGGCGAACGCGTGGGGCGGCGACAGGGGAGGGCCTGCGGCGGGCAGCGGCGGCCCCGAGGCACCGGATCGGGTGGTGGGCCGACGTCCGCGGACCAGCGCAGCAAGGCGGCCTTCGGCGCCGAGCGCGGTGTCGCAGGCACGGGCTAGGTCAGCGGAGGGGGATTTGCGGCCCGTCTCCACTTTGGACAGGTGGCTTTTGCTGTAGTGCACTGCTTCCGCGAGGTCCGCGAGGCTCCATCCGGCTTCCGTGCGCAGCCGGCGGAGTTCAGCCCCGAACGAAACGTTCTCCTCGCCCATTCCACTCCTTTTCTGTCAGGAGAACAGCGTTTTTCGGCGCGTCCGAAACAGGGAGTATTGCGTGGGAAATGGAAAGAATGCCCCCTAGTGCGTGAGAAGGGAAAGGGTGCGGGACGCTGCGCCTTCCGTGCCGGACACGGCGGATTCGGTGATCTGGTGAGAAGCCCGGCGCGGTCAGACATCGAGCACTGACCATAATTAATGGTTCGAAAAAACGCCATGGAACGGCTGTTGTCTCCTCGTTGCCTCTTGGGACTGACGTGGGTGAAAGGCTGGGGGAGGACTGTCGAGGAAAAATTTTCCCGACAGGGGAGTCCGTCCGGAGAGAACCGCAACACCCAGGAAAACACGTTTTCCCGGAGGACGGAACACTACGGGCCTAGGAAACGAGAACTCTGAAGAATCCCGTCCTGAACTGGGCGGATTTCGAGGAAACGGCGCGTTGGACCGAGAGAAGTGTGCGGAAAAGGGATTTCCGTACCGTTATGTATTGATTGCTCAGAGTTTTCGGGCCTGCCATCCGACCGGGAGCACACCACCGAAACCCCACTTCGGAGGAGGTCCCGTGCGTTCCGCAGCACGTCGCCGTCTCGGGCAGTGCGCGCTCGTCGTAGCCGCAACAGCCGCACCGCTGCTCTCCACCCTCACGGTCGGCACCGCGTCCGCCCACGGCCCCACCATCAACCCGCTCTCCCGCCCCTACAGCTGCTGGGAACAGTGAAGACCCCGTGTGCTGGCAAGCATGGCAAGCCGACACCACCGCCAGGGGAACTGGAACGGGTGATACCGGGGAGCACCTCGCAGACAACCACCAGGCGGCAATCCCGACAGGCAACTGTGCAGCGCGGGCCGCACCGGAAACAGCCGCTACGCCGCCATGGACGTCCCCGGTGAAGGGCACGCCACCGAAGTCAACCACCACTCCACCGTCCACGACCGAGCCCACCACGGAGCCGACGACATCCGCATCGACGCCACCACACAGGACTACAACCCGGTCACCGACCCGCTCCGGTCCGACCTGGAACTCGTCGCCGACACCGGAGTCCTCACCGCCGGTGAAGACCGACCCGACAACCAGTACCCCCTCAACGGAGTGTCCATCGACATCGACGTGCACGCCCCGGACGCCCGGGACGCCACATCGTCTCCATGAACTGGAAGGCCAGCCACGACGACCGGACGTTCTACGCCTGCAGCGACGTGGTCTTCCCCGGCTGATCCAGCAGACCCCGCGCGGTTCCGTTCGGATCCCATCCCCATGGCGAATGGGACCGCGCGGCCTCCCACTCCACAACCATGGCGTCCCGAGCCACGACCATGCTGACAGCCCACGCGGCCGTCAGCGGCTAGCCCTTTGCAAGGCTGCACCTACGGTTCCTGCCTGGCCAGACAGGAAGACCCGCTGCGCTGCGCTGGATCCGGCACCGCCAACGATTCCGCCACCAGCTCGTCGAGAAGCGCGTGCAGATCAGGGCAGGTGAGGAAGTCGTCAGCAGTGCACTTCAACGTGTGCTCCACCAAGGCCCGAGCCCGCTGCAACTGGGCGATCTTGGCGTCAAGCGCAGCCAAATGGTCGGTCAACAGTGCGCGCCGCGTCTCCCCGTCCGGCGCGACGAGCAAATCCCGCATCTGTTCCAAGCTGAACCCGGCGTCCTTGCCGCGCAAGATCAACGCGACCAGCCCTACATGCTCGGCGGTGTAGCGGCGGCGCCCGTTGACTCGGCGCGCGGGGCGCAGCAGCCCTATCGACTCCCAGTGGCGCAGCACGTGCGGGGCAAGCCCGAACCGAGCGGCGAGCTCCCCGATAGACAATTCCACGGAGCTTGACTTCATGTTGACATTAACTTTCACACTGGGGGCAGAGGTCAACTACGGGTCTACCAACCGCAGGGCGAACAATGAACACACAGATCAGCAGGGAACGCCAAGATCGCGCCGTCGCCCACACCCGACAGATCTGGGACCGCAGGGCCCCCAGATACGACGACGGGGCGTGGCTGGAACGGAAGATCCTCAAAGACACCCGGCAGCGGCTGTGCGCTCAAGCATCCGGCCGGGTCCTCGACGTGGCCGTAGGAACCGGCCGCAACCTTGCCCACTATTCCGCCGACGTGACCGAGGTGGTCGGCATCGACCTGAGCCCCGGCATGCTGAGCCAAGCCCGCACCGCAGCCAGCCGGGCCAGCTTCCCCGTCGAACTGCACGAAGGGGACGCCCGCCACCTGCCGTTCTCCGACGCCGACTTCGACACGGTCGTGTGCTTCCTCGCCTTGTGCGAAATCCCCGGGCAGGCCGCCGCACTCAACGAAATGCGCCGCGTCCTCCGCACCGGCGGCCGACTGCTCCTCCTCGACCACGTCGAATACACGCGCGCACCGATGCGCTGGATCGAACCGCTGCGAGCCCGACGGCGCGGCACCGCACCCCGCCGCCGCCCCGTAGACGTCGCCCGGGACCAAGGATTCGTGATCGACCAGCACCACTCGCTCGCCTGGGGATTCTTCGACGGGGTCGTCGCCCACCGGCCGCACTCTTGACCCACAGTCCCCTCTTCCCCCGCACAGCAGCCCAGAAGAAGGAGACGTCGTACGAAGCCCTTCGGTGCTCCTGCGATATCGCGCACTGCCCGAGCCTTTCACCCCGCACATTACGCCGCAGCCGAAACCGCACCACGCGCGCCCCGCACAGCCATGCACGCAGACAACTGCCGTGTTCGTGGGCGTGGCATCCCGCTATTCGTCGGTGTTCGCTGCTTCACTAAGGGCGGCCCTGGCCTGGTATCGACAGGAATACGATCTATGAGCTTCTACGAACACCTCACCGACTTTGCTGGGCTGCCCGTCGTGGAGTTCCTCTCTCCCGCGATCGAACAGCAGAAGCTCCTCGACGCCCAATGGCGCGCCCGCCGTGCCGAGCAGCCGGTCCCCGACCGCTGGGAGCCGGGGGACATCTACGCGGAGGCGCTCGCCCAGCCGGGCACCGCGGCGTGGCGGCTCCGCGTCGTCGCGGACTCAGACGAGACTTTCGAAGACCACTTCACCCGGTTTATTTCCAGCGTGGACACCACACAGGTCACCGCGCTGATCATCGGCTGCTGGGGTGAAAGCTACGAAATCGCGGGGGACATGCCCCGCGACCTGCTCACCGCCCACGCCGACCGGTTCCCCGCACTGCGCTCCCTGTTTTTCGGCGAATTCATCGTGGAGGAAGCGGAAATCTCCTGGATTGAGCAGACTGACCTGGCGCCGCTGCTCGCCGCCTTCCCCGGTATGGAGGAGCTCGTGGTGCGCGGCGGGAACGGCCTGAGGTTGTCCGCCACCCAACACCGGTCGCTGCGCAAACTCACCGCGCAGACGGGGGGACTGCCGCGGCAGGCCACCGCAGGGATTCTGGCTTCCGAGCTTCCCGCGCTGGAACACCTGGAACTGTGGTTCGGGGTGGAAGGCTACGGCGGCACCACCACCCTGGACGACCTGACCCCGCTGCTCGCTGGGGAACTGTTCCCCTCTTTGCGTTCCCTGGGATTGCGGAACTCAGAGTGGGGCGACGACTTGGTGCGTGCTCTCGCTGAGGCGCCCGTCCTGGAACGGGTGCGTGTCCTCAACCTGTCGGATCATGTGCTGACCGACGCGGGCGGCGAGGTGCTCGCCACCGCCCCCACGTTCCGGACTTTGGAGCGGCTGGTGATCCGCCACCACTTCCTCACCGAGGGGATGCAGGAGCGGGTGCGTGCAGCCCTGGCCGGGGTGGACCTCGAGCTGAGCGACGCCCGCAAACCCGAGGTGTACCAGGGGAAGACCTACTACTACCCGTCTGTCACCGAGTAGCCGTAACAGCAGAGACAGGCTCCCGGCCCCGGGCAGCTCACCTCCCCGGGGCCGCTATCGAAGATTCCTTGGGCGCTGATGCAGGGGGTCGTCCCCGCATGCGCGGGGAGTACGCAGCCTGTCTGTGACCCGAGGGACCACCCAGAGGACCATCCCCGCATACGCGGGAAGCACACTAAACGACCTGCGAGTTTACCAGCGGGTGGCGCTGATTTCATTCACTTCCCAAAAGCGGAAAAGGACTCGTGGGTGGGTCTGGTCCTCGTGTGGGCACTATCGGTGGCTGCCACGCTCTGCGTGGAGCGGATAGGGCAATGCCTCTGACCGGGGTATAGCGCATCCAGCTCTGCTGGGCCATTCTCTTCACCCGTGGTGAGCGCGACCGTTGATGCGACAGCGCTGTTGTGCTCGAGCGGGGAAGGGGAGTTTGCGACCTCTTCGTCTCATGCACAGCAAACTGCAAGGCTTCCCGTGGCCGCATGCCGCGGAGCTGTCTTGACGCGAGGTCGACCACTGTGCCGCCGAACCCGAGGCTGCATCGCGGTCACTGCCCGCTTGTAAGGTCGCCGAGTGGACGTCTCTCCTCTTGCTGTCGTCGCTGTCCCCGGCAGTCGCAGGCTGCACCTGTTCACCCAGGCGGCCCGCGCCGCCGGGCTTCCCGACCCGGTTGTCCTGCCCTGGGCGGAATTAGCTGCCGGGCGGGTGCGGGTGCCGCCCGGGGCCCTGGTCCGGGTTGACTCCCCCGGGGAAGACGCTGAGACAGCACGGCTGCTCCGCGGACTCAGCCGTGCTCCGGACCTCCACCGGGTGGAAGGCAGCGCGGCCTTCCACACGGGTTTGTGTTCTGCGCTAGAGCGGCTCGCCGCGGCTGTGGGCGCTGCTCCCGGGGCCCGGCTGCTCCAAGACCCCGCTGATCTTGTCGTCATGTGCGACAAACGGCGCTGCCATGCCCGCTTGAGTGCCGCCGGAGTCCCGGTTCCGCCTGCCTTGGACCGTCGAGTCACCAGTTACGCGGACCTGCGCGCGCAGCTAGCGGAGCGCGGCTGGGCTCGGGTGTTCGTCAAACCCGTGCACGGCTCCTCCGCGTCCGGGGTGGTGGCGTTGACCGTGCACCGCGACCGGGTCCACGCGGTCACCTCCGCTGACCTGGTGCACGCCAGCACCGGGGTCGCGCTCTACAACAGTCTGCGTATCCGCACCTACACCGATGAGGCCGAAGTGGCGGCCCTCATCGACACGCTGTGCGCTGACGGGGTGCACGTGGAACGCTGGCTGCCGAAAGCGGGACTCCACGGTCGCACTATCGACCTGCGGGTGCTGGTCGTGGCGGGCCGCGCCACCCACGTGGTGGTGCGCTCATCGACCTCGCCCATGACCAACCTGCATTTGGGGAACGCGCGCGGGGACCTGGCCGCGTTGCGCGCCCGGATGGGGGAAGCCGCCTGGCACACCGCGATGCAGACCGCGGAGGCCGCTGCCGCGTGTTTTCCCCGCACGCTGCACGCCGGTGTCGACCTGCTGCTGGCACCCGGCTGGCACCGCAGCGTCGTGTGCGAGGTCAACGCGTTCGGGGACCTCCTCCCCGGGGTCCTGCATGAAGGGCGCGACACCTACGCCGAACAGTTGCACGCTGTGCGCACCGGACGGTTCACCCCGCTGCCGCCCCGGACAGTGCGGGAGCAGTCCAGTGGAAGCGCGGGAAAGGAAACGGTGGTGGCCGCGGACTGAGCCGTGCCTTCGACCCGACACGCCCCAACCGAGACCGGACTTGCCTGGACCCCTCTCTAACGGAGCCGCCGATGGACACCCGCCCCAACATGAACGACGTGGTCGGCACCCACGACATCCTGCTGATCACCTTGGACACGCTGCGCTACGACGTGGCGGACCGTCTCGCCCGGGAGGGACGCACCCCGAACCTCGCTGCCGTGCTCCCCGACGGGAGGTGGGAGCGGCGGCACGCCCCCGCGAGTTTCACCTACGCCTCCCACCTGGCCATGCTCGCCGGGTTCCTGCCCACCCCCGCCGCGCCTGGCCCGCATCCCCGACTGTTTGCTGCCGCTTTTCCCGGGAGTGCCACCACAGACGAGTACACGTGGACTTTTACGGCCCCGGACCTGCCGACCGCGTTAGCTGAAGTCGGCTACCACACGGCGTGCGTGGGCGGCACAGGGTTCTTCAACCGGCGTTCCGCGCTCGGCTCAGTCCTGCCGGACCTGTTCGCGGAAAGCCGCTGGGAGCCGTCGTTCGGGGTGACCGAGCCTGCCTCTTTTGAACACCAGGTGGCGTGCGCGACCGGCATCATCGCGGCCACCCCGGCGCAGCAGCCCCTGTTTCTGCTGGTGAACGTGGCCGCGCTCCACCAGCCCAACTGGTTCTACCTGCCTGGGGCGACCCGGGAGGACGGGGACTCGCCTGCCAGCCACGCCGCCGCCCTTGAATACGTCGACCGGCACATTCCCGCGCTGTTCGAAGCGGCTGCGTCCCGGCGCCCGTGCTTCACCATCATCTGCTCCGACCACGGCACCGCCTACGGCGAGGACGGTTACACCGGGCACAGGATCGGCCACGAAACAGTGTGGACGGTCCCCTACGCCCACTTTGTCCTCGGCCACTGACTCGTGGCGGGCCTGCCCGTATCCGACACCGCAGAAAGACTGGCATCCCTGTGACCACACTGCACAGCTATCCCGTTGCCGCGCCCCCCGCGGACACGCCGTACCGCACCTACGTCTACGGCTATCCGCACAAGACCGCCTACCGTCCGCTCATCCCGGCCCCGCGGCTGGCCGACGTGTGGCGGGACGAGCCCACCGATGCCCTGTTCCTGTACTTCCACATTCCGTTCTGTGAAGTGCGCTGCGGGTTCTGCAACCTGTTCACCCGCGCGGTACCGCCTGCCGAGCAGGTCACTGCCTACCTGGATGCGCTTGCCCGGCAGGCTGAGGCGGTCGCGGACGCGCTCGGCGGCACAGCGCGGTTCGCCCGTGCTGCTTTCGGCGGCGGCACTCCCACCTATCTGACCGCTGACGAACTCCACCGGCTCTACGACCTGGCCGACCGGGTTCTTGGCGTGGATTTGGCGGCCATTCCCACGTCGGTGGAGACTTCTCCGGCAACCGCCACCCCGGAGCGTCTCGATGTGGTGGCGGCCCGCGGGGCCAGCCGGATCAGTATCGGGGTGCAGAGTTTCCTGGACGCCGAGGCGCACGCGGTGGGGCGGCCGCAGCGCCGCGCCGACGTGGACCGGGCGCTTGCCGCGATCCGCAGCCACGCCCCGCGCGCCCGGCTCAACATCGACCTCATCTACGGCATTGCCGGGCAGACCCCGGACAGTTGGCGCTATTCGCTGGACGCTGCCGTGGCGTACCGGCCGGAGGAGATCTACCTGTACCCGCTGTATGTGCGCCCGCTGACCGGGTTGGGGAAGCGCGGCCGGGCGTGGGACGACCAGCGCCGCACCCTCTACCAGCAGGGCCGCGACTATCTGCTGGAGCGCGGCTATCGGCAGGTGTCGATGCGCATGTTCGAGCGGGTTGATGCGCCGTCGGAGACGGGGCCCGCCTACTGCTGTCAGACTGACGGCATGGTCGGTTTGGGCTGCGGGGCCCGCTCCTACACCCGCGGGCTGCACTATTCCTTCGATTACGCGGTCGGTGTGCGTCAGGTGCGGGCGATCCTCGACGACTACATTTCCCGTGGTCCGGGCGGGTTCGACTGTGCCGAAGTGGGGTTCCGGCTTGACGAGGACGAGCGGCGGCGGCGCCACCTGCTGCAGTCGCTGCTGCAAGCCGACGGTCTCGACCTTGACTGGTACCGGTCGCGGTTCGCTTCTGATCCGCGCACCGACTTTCCCGCGGAGTTCGCGGTTTTGACCCAGCGTGGCTGGGTGACGGAAACCTCCCGGGTGGTGCGGCTCACCGACGAAGGGCTCGCCTACTCCGACACGGTGGGTCCGCTGTTCTTCTCACCCAGGGTGACCAGGCTGATGGCGGAGTACGACGCGCGATGACTCTTCCCCACGACATAACCATCTTGTATCGGGGGCCGCTGGCCAGTTGCGACTACGACTGCTCGTACTGTCCGTTCGCTAAGCGGCGCGACACCCCGGAGCAGTTGCGCGCCGACCGTGCCGCCGTGGAACGGTTCGTGGACTGGGTGGCCAGCCAGGCTACGCAAAGCCCGGGAAAACGTATCTCCGTCCTGTTCACCCCGTGGGGGGAAGGACTTGTCCGGTCGTGGTACCGCGCCGCGATGGTGCGGCTCAGCCACCTGCCGCATGTGGAGCGGGTCGCTATCCAGACCAATTTGAGCTGTCGTGTTGAATGGTTGGCCGAATGCGACCGGGAGACCGCGGCGTTGTGGGCGACTTTCCATCCCTCGCAGACCCGGTATGAGCGGTTCCTCGCCAAATGCTTCCGGTTGCGGGAGCTCGGGGTGCGGTTCAGTGTGGGCATTGTCGGGCTGCCGGAGCATTTGGCTGCGGCCTGCCGCCTCCGCGCTGACCTGCCGGACGACGTCTACCTGTGGGTGAATGCTGTGGGAGGCCGCTCGTACACGGATGCCGAGGCAGCACCCTGGCAGGAGATTGATCCGCTGTTCCCCTACAGCCGGGATCCGCATCCCAGTCGGGGGCGGCTGTGCCGGACAGGGAACACGGTGGTCTCCGTGTTCGGGGACGGCACGGTGCGCCGCTGCCATTTCCTGCCCACGGAACTCGGCAACTTGTACGACGGGTCTTTCGTGGCGCGGCTCCGTCCCCGCCCGTGCCCGGCAGCCAGTTGCGACTGCCATATCGGCTACGTCCACTTGGAGTCCCTCGACTTGTATGACGTGTTCCGCGGCGGCGTGCTGGAACGGATTCCCGCGGGTTGGGGGCGCGGGGAGCTCAGCCCGCAGTCGTCGCGGTGCCGGTGAGGCCGGTCGCACTCTGAAAAACGAAGGGGCGGGGACCCCGTGGGGTAGGTCCCCGCCGGTCGTGGAACCCTTCAGGTCAGAGCTTTCCGGCGCCGGTGCGCACGATGCTTGGAGTGCTGCTGGGGGTGTCGAGGGCGGAGGGGAGGGCGCCCACTGCCGTTGGGGCGCTCACTACCAGGGTGCGGACCGCGGTGGTCGCGGCGTCTGCCAGCGCTCCGGGGGTCGTCGAGCCGGAGCGGCCGCTGGGTGCGCTCGCATAGGCAGCCTTTCGTCGGGTGTGCTGCCGGCACCGATGGCGGCCGCGGGGCGGTCCGCCGTGGGGATATCGGTGACGACGGCAGGACGTGAAGGGAAGGCACGGCTTGGGCCGTGCCTTCGATCGGTGGAGGAGCCACCTTGACGGACACCGCGCTGTTAAGAAAGCGCTTTCCGTAAAGGAATTGTTACGGAGGGAATGCGATCGTGTCAATAGTTGACGTTGATTCACGGGTTTCCGCAGGACACGAAGGCTGCCCGTGGTCTGCGAGCAACGCTACGACGCGGCCGCAGGGGAACGCTCCACCCCCAGCATCGCGATCACAGCCAAAAGCCGGTCCCGCAGTACCTGCCCGCGTTCGCTGAACTCCCGCTGCGCCGCGGTGAACTCCGCCTTGCCCTCCGGGGTTTCAATGCACACCGGGGCATACCCGTGGTCGGACAGGTCGTAGGGGGAGGCGCGCATGTCCAGCTCCCGGATGTCCCGCGCCAACGCGAAGCAGTCCAACAGCAGCTCGCCGGGGACCGCGGGGGAGAGCTTGTACGCCCACTTGTAGCAGTCCATGGTGGCGTGCAGGCAGCCCGGCTGGTCGAGGGCGATCTGGCTTTCCCGGGTGGGCTGCAACTGGTTGAGCGGACGCGCCTCGGCCGTGAAGAACCGGAACGCGTCAAAATGCGAGCAGCGGATCCGATGCGACTCCACGACCCGGTCGGTGCCCTCGGCACCGAGCCGCAACGGCAGCGCATGCCGCCGCTCCTCAGGGGACTGCCGGTAGACCATCGCCCACTCGTGCAGGGCGAAACAGCTGAAGTTCGCGCTGCGCGCCCGAACCGCGGACAGCAGGTCGGCGATGAACCGCACCGCTTTGCCCCGGTCGGCGAGGAAAGCCGCGACGTCCAACTCCACACCCGTCACCGGGTCGCCGGAAGGCCCCGGGACCGTGGTCGTGCGGTACCAGCGGCGGAACACGTTCCGCGCGGACTCGCCGAGCAGCACCACTCCCGGTCCGGGATGCCAGCGACGCAATTGGGCGGGACGGTAGCTGTAGTAGGTGAACAGGAAGCTCTCCACCGGCCGCGCCTCCGGGCGCTGGGCGCTGCGGATGAACTCTTCGGCACGCGCGGCATGCCGGGCGGCGCGTTCCTGCCATTCCCGCTCGGTGAGAACGGTGCGGGGGTGAGCTGTCGCGAAAGGGGAAGAGCTGTCCATGACCACTCCAGGGTAGGACGTCGGGCAGGTCGGATGTATCCCGCTTCGTGGCGACGTTACCCGCCCCACAGGCAGAGTGATCTGCGTCACTTATTTCGCGGGAAGTTTTCAGCGGAGAAGTCGGACACGCCTGCCGCGCCCAACCGGGCAAATGGTGAGAAAACCGCGGCTCTGCATCCTGGGAAAGGCGTCGGGAAACCCTTTGCTGTCCTGCACTGAATCCCGTCCTGGACTGGGGTTTTCTACTCTCAGTCGCGTGACGGAACGACACTATGGGCAATGGCGGATCGCAGCGGTCCGGAACACGAGGACCGTGGGCTGGGCTCGAGAGCCACGGAAAGGACCGTGGTCCGGCTACGTCACCCTCCCCCTTGTCGGTGTCCTCGCCCTCGGCTTGTTCGCGTTCTCGGCCGTCCTGTTCCCGCCGGCAGCGCCTGAACAAGACACGATTGCTGTGGACACGCCAGAAGAGTCCGCGAACCCCGCAACGCCCCCGACCACCGCGGAGCCGCAGGAGCGGACCGCGGACGCCGACGTCTCCCCGCCCCAGGAAGACGCGGCACCCCTCCCCGAAGACCACCGGGCGCAGGCAGACGAGAACCACGAGCCCCAGGCAGACCCGCCCCGCACCATTACCGCGGTCGTCCACTTCTCCCACAACGGCACCGAACTCACCTACGAGGGGATCGTGGAACTGCAGCGCTTCGCGGAGGAAGCTGCCGCAGCCGACGCCTCCTGGGTGCGGATCGACGGGTACGGGGACGACACCGGCACCCCGGAAGCCAACCTGCAGGTGTCCTTGCAGCGCTCGGAAGAAGCCGCGGCATTCCTCCAAGAGATGATGCCGGTCGACGGGGTCGCCTTCATCACCGCCGGGCATGGCGCCGCCAACCCGATCGCCGACAACAGCACCGTGGAAGGCCGGGCCCGCAATCGGCGGATCGAGGCGGTCGCGGGCACCGACGCCGACTTCGCCCGCCTCTTCGATGCGGGCAGCACGCCCGCTATGCGGATGACCGAACCCGACAGCGACCCCGAACACGAGCCTGCGGCCGAACAGTCGCCGTTGCATCCAGGCCCCTAACCTGGTTTTCTCCGGGTGCGGCGGCCATGCCAGGCGCCGACAGCGGGCAGTAGAGTGCAGCGCGTGCCGATGCAGTCTTCGGGCCGCGGGCGTCGACCCGCCACGAGAGGCGGCAGCAAAAACAGGCACGGGCCACCGGCCTGTCCCGCGGCCCGAAGACCGGCCCGGCACGCTCCCGTCAATTCGTGCTGTGCACGGGCAGGTGACGGCCGAGATACCCGATGTAGATCCGGTTGGTCCGCCCGGGACCCAAGTCCGGGTAGTAGTACAGGCGCGGGCAGACCCCGTACTCGGTGTCCAGTTTGATGTGCGCGAACATGGGGACCACCCCGTCCGGGTGCACTTCGGTAGGCACCCGGAAGATGCGTTTGCCGCTGAACTTCGCCCGGTTCTGCACGGTGTCGCTCTCGTGGGCGGCCATCCGCTTCACCGGGATGGTGAAGAAGCCGTCAGGCTGGTCCCGCAGATAGTCGTGGAGCGGTTTGCTGTTCTCCGGGTGGGTCAACTGGTAGCGCACGTAGTCGTTGAGGGCCCGCAGCGCCTCCCACGCTTTCGTCACCCACAGCCGTTCTTTCTTGTGGCCGCTGAGCTCCCGCATGTCGTCGAGCGCGTCGTCGATCGTCACCCGCAGATAGGGGAAGGAGGTCTCATCGGTCATCCGCTCCCACAGTTCTTCGAAGTCCTCGGGCGGGACTTCGCTCGGCGGGATCGGAGGGTGGGTGGCAGCCGTCTCGTAGTGGCCGAAGTTGCGGAGCTGGTCGCGCAGCCACGTGTTCTCGTAGCGGGCTTTGCGTAACTGCTCCCGGTACTGGTTGCGTTCCCGCACCGTCTCCCTAAGTTCGGAGCGCAACTGCTCGTAGTCCCGTTCCAGCTCGGCGAGGCGCGCATTGCGCCGTTTCAGTTCGGCGGCCAACGCCAGGGTGCGTTCCCGTTCCGCGTCCGTGGGGTCGGGGGCGGGGGAGCGTGCCGCGGTCGCAGACTCGGTGCGGTAGACGACAGTCGCTTTGGAGACGCGCGGCGCCACAGGGGAGGCGGGAAGGTCCGCTTCCTCCTCGTCCAGCAGCGCGTCCACGTGGAGCAGCGCGTCAGGCAGCGCAAGGTTCAGTGCGGTGGTGTGCAGTGCGGGCATGAGTTTTCTGCCGACCCGGGCGCGGATCATCCTGCCGGTGCGGGACTCGTCCATGCTGCGCGCGCTGAGCATGGGGTGGCGCAGGTGGTCGGTGAGGTCGGTCAACTGCACCCCGGGCAGGAAGGTGCGGACCCCGCCCATGGGGATGCTGAAGTCTTTGGGGAGGCGGGCAGCCACCCGCTGCTGGGCTGCCCGGTCGAGCACATAGCCGGAGTACATGCCGCACGCGAACTTGAGCACTTGCCCTATCGCGTTCTGCCAGGTGAGGACGGTGAGGTCTGCGGGGACCCCGGTGGCGACCAGCGCGAGCCTGCGGGAGCTGTCGCAGATCGCGGTCAGCAGCGCCTCGACGGCCTGCTCGTCGCGGCCGCGGACGATGACCGGGGTTTCGGTGAGCATGGCCGCGCCGTCGAAGCACCGTGCCGAGTTCAGAAACGACCGCACGAGTTTGGGCCGGACCACTTCGAAGACCCCTTCACCGCCCACACCGATCCTCTCCCGGGGGGATGTCGCGGTCATCTCGATCCAGACGGTGCGATCGGCTTCGCGCCCCGGGTCGGACACGGCAGTCAGCACGGTCTGCCAGACGGTTCCGCTGCGCTCGTGCAAGGACTCGGTTTTGAGCCGGACAAAACGCAGGTTTTCGTCGGGGTTGTCGTGCCGGATGACTTTCACGGTGTAGCGGTGGTCCACCACGTAGTGCCCGGACCGGCTCATGTCCGGGGTCCAGCCGTCGGACTTCTGCGCAAGCCAGGCCGAAAACGTGTCGAGGCTCAGGTCGACGACGTCGCACGGCGGTGGAACGGTGAAAAGAGTGCGGTAAACGAGTGGCAAGCGGTGATCTCCAAATAACGGTTCTCGTCGCGGTCTCCTTGATGCAAGGCTCGGGCAGAAGGATTCCTACCCTGAACACGCGGAACAGCGGGGGAGGACCGTCGCGCGCTCTGACACCAGAGTGGCTGACCGGCATCGGCTGCGCCACCGAATGGAGACAACTGTGCACAACACTCGCACAGGCCCGCGGGAAAGGCGCGGGAACAGTGCAGAAATCGCCAGGATGGAGTGAAGGCCTGCGTTGTTGGGCCCGAATGGATGAGGAAGACGACACTGCGAAGCAGTAGCGTCACGGACATGTCTCAACGTCCGTTCTGGCTGGCCGGGTCAGCAACTACCGGCGACAACGAACTCACTGTCACCAACCCCTACACGGGGCAGACCGTGGCAACGGTCGCCGTCCCCTCCCCGGAACAGGTCGACCAGGCTGTGGCTGCCGCGCACGGTGCCCTCGACGCCACCGCGGCGCTCCCCGCCCACGTGCGCGCTACGGCCCTCGCCCACGTGGCACGGCGGCTCCAGGAGCGCTCCGAAGAGATCGCCCAGCTCATCACTGCGGAGAGCGGGAAGCCGATCTTGTGGGCGCGTGCCGAGGTGGGGCGGGCTGTCTCCGTGTTCACCTGGGCTGCAGAAGAGGTCCGCCGCGACAGCGGGCGGGTGCAGCGCTTGGACACCGACAGTGCGGGGGAGGGTCGGATCGCGTTGATCCGCCGCGTCCCCAAGGGTGCAGTGCTGGCAATCTCCCCGTTCAATTTCCCCCTCAACTTGGTCGCGCACAAGGTCGCTCCGGCGATCGCGGTGGGCGCGCCTATCGTGGTTAAGCCCGCTCCCGCGACGCCTCTTTCTGCATTGGTGCTCGGCGAGATCCTCGCTGAAACCGATCTGCCGGCCGGGGCGTTCTCCGTGCTGCCGATGCCGAACGAACTGGCGCAGCCGCTCATCACCGACGAACGGCTGCCGGTTATCTCGTTCACCGGCGGCCAGTTCGGCTGGGAGCTGCGCAAGATGGCCCCGAACAAGCACGTCACCCTCGAACTGGGTGGGAATGCTGCGGCCGTGGTGCTGGCCGACGCCGACTTGGACTGGGCGGCCCGGCGGATCGCCCTGTTCGGCAACAACCAGGCCGGCCAGGTCTGTATCGGCGTGCAGCGGGTCATCGTGGAGGACGCCGTCTACGACGAGTTCGCCGCGAAGCTGGTCCAGCGGGTCGAAGAGCTGGTGACCGGGGACCCCGCCGACGAGGCCACCCAGGTGGGGCCGCTCATCAACGAGGCTGCCGCGGCCCGCGTCGAGCAGTGGGTGAACGAGGCGGTGGCGGGTGGGGCCACGGTTCTCACCGGCGGCACCCGGGACGGGGTGACCATGGCTCCGACCGTGCTGGCGGACGTCCCCGACGACGCGAAGGTGGTGTGCGAGGAGGTCTTCGGCCCGGTGATGGTGCTGCGCCGGGTCAGCGGCGTGGATGAGGCGTTCGCCGAGGTCAACAACAGCAAGTACGGCTTGCAGGCGGGGGTGTTCACCCGGGATCTGGCGACGGCGTTCCGGGCGCACCGCGAGCTGAAGGTGGGCGGGGTCATCATCGGTGACGTGCCCACGTACCGCGCCGACCAGATGCCCTACGGCGGCGTGAAGAAGTCCGGGGTCGGCAAGGAGGGGGTGCGTTCCGCGATGGACGACCTGACCGACGAACGGGTGATGGTGCTCACCGGGGTGCTGTAACCCGCATGCGAAGCGCGGCCTCGGAGCTGGTCTTCCGGTCCCGGCTCCGGGGCTGCGGGTGGTGCCGCCCGACGCGTGCCCGGGCGGCCGGGGCCGGGCTGGACGCCGCCTCCACGTTACTCGTCCGGCTCGGCCCTTCCCTTGTCTCTACGGGTGGTGGGTGCGGGGCTGTGCTGCGAGTGGGCGGCAGCCGCACGGTCTGCGGCATGCCTGTGTGCCCGGCGGACCCTGCGGGTGGGCCCGCCGGGCGGTGTGTGCAGCCGGCACTCGGGTGCCGGTGGTCCGGTTACAGGATCTGCGCGGCCTCGTAGACGCGCCGGGCTTCGTCGCCGAGCCGGGGACCGTATTGGACAGCGGCGTTGTCGGTGTACTTGAAGCTGGTCAGCGAGGTGATGGTTCCGGTTCCGGTGGTGGTGTCGAAGTCGGCGAACCACGGTCCGCCGCTGGAGCCTTGGGTCATGGCGCAGTCCATGCCAGAGCCTAGGGTGCCCTGCCGGTCGGCGTGGGTGGCGCCCGCGCAGTAGTACAGGTGGCGTCCCGAATAGGGCGGGGACGACGGGTAGCCGAAGGCGTGCACGTAGGGGGCGATGCGTCCGCTGAAGGAGACTTTCTGGGCCCCGGTGCGGTCGGCGACGTGCCGTCCCCGAAGGTCGGTGTTGAGGACGACGAAACCGAAGTCGTAGCTGTCGTCCCCTTGCCGGGACCACTTGGGGGAGACGAGCATGTCGCGGGCGGTGTACCGGCCGTAGGGGGCGCGACCGTCCGCGTAACCGGGGACGAAGATCCAGTTCTCCGCCCACGAGCCGGTCTTGTTCTTCAGGCAGTGCCCTGCGGTGAGGACAGTGTCGCGGTTCTGCGCGTTGATCACCGAGGCAGTGCAGGTGTAGTCCACGCCGTCCAAGGTGAGGTACACCCGTCCGGTGGTGGCGGCGACCAGGCCTCCCCCGGTCCAGCGGCGGACCGAGGAGTCGGACAGGCTAGTCGTGTCGGTGTCGGTGTCGGTGTCGGAGGCGCGGCGGCCGCCGAGGAGGGACAGGGAGACGGGCAGGTCGTCGAGGGCGGAGGGAAGGGGGAGGGCGGCAGCCATGCGGTCGGGGGTCCAGTAGGCCGCGACGGCGCGCTGCTGCTCGGGGGTGGTCGCCGCGGACTGGTGCACCACCTCTGGGGCCGGGTCCAGGGGGACCGGGTGGGAGGGTTCAACAGCCGAGGCGGGGGCTATCCCGGCTGCGACAAGCGTGAGTGAGGCGAGGAACGCATACATGATTGACCGGTTCATGTCCCCGAAGCATGCCACACTCTCCGTGTTCAAGTGACTTCTTTTAGTTATCTTTGCTGGCTGTGCGGGGACGAACCGCGGAAAAGGCACGGCCTCCCCGGCGCGGAGGGAGGCCGTGGTCCAGGGGTCAGCCGTTAGGCCGTGGGAATGCGCAGCCAGGACGGGTCGCCGGCGGGGGAGCTCACCGTGACGGTGCTGCCCACGCCGTTCTCGCTGCCGTAACGCAGGTCCTGGCCGTCGATGACGAGGGCGAGGCGGTGTCCGGAGGGGACGCGCCATACCACGGGTTCCAGGGCGATCTCCACGGTCTGCGCCTGGCCGGGGGTGGCTCCGCGCAGGGTGTAGGGCTTGTGCGTGATGAGCGCTCCCGTGCCCGAGGAGTTCACCGCGTACAGGTAGACGAACAGGCTGGCCTCAGACCGGTTGGGGGTGACCGTCAACCGCAGGCGCGGGGTGCCGCTGACGGTGACGTTGGTGAGGGCCGGACCGGTCCACACCCCCGCGTAGACCCGGCTGACCAGGGGCAGCGCCACCCCGGTGGGGATCTGGGCGAGCTGCTGGATTGCGCCGCTGAGCATGAGGGCTCCGCTGTTGGCGGTGGTGCCCAGCGCGGTGCGGATCTGGTAGTTCCAGCCGGTGGCGGGGTCGGGGGAGAGGCCGCCCGTGCTGAGCCAGTTGGTCCAACTGGCCGCGGGCTTGGTCAGGTGGTAGACGAGCTCCCCGGAGGAGACCGACTCCCAGTCGGGGTATCCGGTCCACGGTCCGCTGCCGCTGTTCGGCTTCACCTGGACGGGGGGTTCGGTGTTGATGCCGTTGTCGATGCCGCGCAGGTGGTGGTCGAACCAGCGGTTCAGCGACTCCCACGTCTCGTTGGGCAGGCCGAACGCGCCGAACGCCTCTTGGGTGGCGTGGTCGCCTGGGGCCAGCATCAGCCGCTTGGGGGTGGTCAGCGCGCTGTAGAAGTCGATGATCTGGCCGGGCGGGAAGATGCCGTCGTTCCAGGCGTGCGCGATCATGACCGCGGTGCCGTGCGCGTTGATGGCGTCGACTTTGGTCGCGGGGGAGCGCACGGGGGCGGCGTCCAGGGCGGGCTGCACGTCGCCTCGGCGGTAGCCCTGCTCCATCTCCTGGAGGGTGGTGCCGGGCCGCCCGGTCAGGTGGGCGGAGGAGAGCAGGAGTTCGACGGCCTGGGTGCTGAAGGTTTCGTTGGGGTAGATGGAGGCGGTGAGGTCAGCCCAGCCGCTCATGGCGCCGACGGCTTTGATCCGCGCGTCTTCGGCGGCGGTGAGCAGGCTGATGCCTGCGCCGTAGGAGATGCCGGCCATGCCGATACGGTCCGGGTCGGCGTCGGTGTTGGCGAGCGCCCAGTCGATGATGGCGCGGGCGTCGGCGACGTCCCGTGGTCCGGCGACTTCGATCCGGCCCCCGGATTCGTGGAAGCCGCGGGAGGTGTAGCTGATCACCTGGTAGCCGGATTCGCGGGCGAGTTTCCAGGCCGCGCCCACGTAGAGCAGTTTGTTCGTGGACCAGGCCGAAGGCATGACGAGGAGGGGGTGGGGGCCTTCGGTGCCGGTCGGGGTGATGACGAGTGCGCTGAGTTCCGTCCCGTCGTCGACGGGGATGCGGACTTTCTGGGTGGTGGACCCGACAGTAGCGTGAGCGGGGGGTGACAGTACTGCTGCGCTGAGTAGCGCAGCAAGGGTGACGCTGATGACTGCGGACAGTCGTTTCATAAGACCTCGTTCCGGAATGAGCGGGAGATACCGACGGCCGCGCCTGCCGTCGCATCCCGGGTGGGCCGTAGGGGGCCTTTGGGGAGGCCCCCGCTACTGTGAAGTAAGTTACTTCGTCGTTAAGTTAAAGCCGGGATAAGTCTTTTGTAAAGGCCTTCTTGTGAAGGCACTCACTCTTCCTGGTGGGGAAGGCCACTGGGCTGCGTGTCTCCTGGCTTCACCGGTACCGCGCCCTCGAAGCCGCCGATCCAGGACAAACGAAGCGGACGCTACGCCACAATGGGGGTGTGACCACTGCTGTTCCACCCCAAGAGGTGTTCGACCCGACCCCCGCACCGGCTGCCCGCATGCCACGCAGAGTCGTCATCCTCGGCTCCACCGGATCGATCGGCACCCAAGCCATCGAGGTGGTCCGGCAAGAACCCCACCGCTTCGACGTGGTCGGACTCGCCGCTGGCGGCGGACGCCTCGACCTGCTCGCCGACCAAGCCTGCGCCCTCGACGTCCAAGCCGTCGCGGTCGCCGACGCCGTCAAAGCCGCTGAACTGCGCGACAAGCTCTCCGCACGGGGCAGTGCCGCCAAAGTCCTAGCCGGACCCGAAGGAGTCGCGGAGCTCGCCGCCTGGGACTGCGACGTGGTGCTCAACGGCATCACCGGGGCGCTCGGCCTGGAATCCACCCTCGCTGCGCTGCGCGCCGGACGGCTGCTCGCCCTTGCCAACAAAGAATCGCTGATCATCGGCGGCCCGCTCGTCCGGGAGCTCGCCGTCCCCGGACAGATCGTGCCCGTGGACTCCGAGCACTACGCGATCGCCCAGTGCTTCCCCCGCCTGCCCGCCGACCAGCTCACCAGCCTGGCGCAAGGCAACCTCGCCGCCCGCCGCGACCACGTGCGCCGCCTCGTCATCACCGCCAGCGGCGGACCGTTCCGCGGCCGCTCCTCCGCCGAGCTCGCCGACGTCACCCCCGAGCAGGCGCTCGCCCACCCCACGTGGCGCATGGGCCCGGTCATCACCATCAACTCCGCGACCCTGGTCAACAAAGGGCTGGAAGTCATCGAAGCGCACCTGCTCTTCGACATCCCCTTCGAACAGATCGAGGTCGTCGTCCACCCGCAGTCGGTCATCCACTCGATGGTGGAGTACGTCGACGGCTCCACCATCGCCCAGGCGAGCCCGCCCAGCATGCGCATCCCCATCGCCTACGGCATCGCCTGGCCGGACCGGGTCCCGGAAGCCGCTCCCGCCATCGACTGGACCCGGGCCCACCAGTGGACCTTCGAACCCCTCGACCACGAGGCGTTCCCCGCCGTGCGGCTGGCCTGCGAAGTCGGATCTGTGGGCGGGACCGCGCCGGCCGTGTACAACGCCGCCAACGAGGAGGCCGTCGCCGCTTTCCTCGCCGGGCGTCTGGCATTTCCGGCGATCCTGGACACCGTGGCGCGGGTAGTCTCAGAACACCGGGGAGAGAGCCGAGGGACTGTGCCGCGGCTCGAAGACGTCTACGAAGCCGACGACTGGGCCCGACAACGGGCCAAGGAGCTCATCTCCCGGCAGGGATGAGGAGACGTACATGGTGGCGTTGCTGACCGTGCTGGGGATCGTCCTCATGATCCTCGGCCTGCTGTTCTCAATCGCCTGGCATGAGCTGGGACACCTGGTACCGGCCAAGCTGTTCGGTATCCGCTGCACCCAGTACATGGTCGGCTTCGGAAAAACGCTGTGGTCGGTCAAACGCGGCGACACCGAGTACGGCCTCAAAGCGATCCCGCTCGGCGGATACGTGCGCATGGTCGGGATGATCCCGCCCGCCGCGCCCGCCGACCCCGACAAGCCCATGTCGCGGTGGCGCGCCATGATCGAGGACGCGCGTGAAGCGTCCTACGTGGAAGTCGAACCCGGCGACGAAGACCGGCAGTTCTACCAGCGGCCGCCGTGGAAACGGCTCATCGTCATGTTCGGCGGGCCGTTCATGAACCTCGTCCTGGCCGTGGTCCTGTTCGCGGTCCTGCTCATGGGGATCGGCGTCTACCAGCCCACCACCGTGGTCGGCGCCGTCCACGAATGCGTGGTGCCCGCCACCGCGGCGACCAGCGAATGCCCGGAGGACGCCGACCCGTCCCCCGCTGCCGCGGCCGGGCTGCAAGTCGGCGACCGGATCGTCGCGGTCAACGGCCAGCCCACCCCCGACTGGGAGGCCGTGCAGTCCGCGATCCGCGCGCACATCGGTCCCGGCACGGTCGACGTGATCCGGGACGGCGAGAAGATCACCCTGCACGCCGACTTCATCGAAAACCAGGTGGTGAAACGGGACGAGGACGGCAACACGGTCGTCCGCCGGGACGCCGACGGCGATCCGATCCTCGACGAGGAAGGACGGCAGATCCCGGAGACGGTCACCGCCGGCTTCCTCGGTTTCGCGCCGCAAGAGCAGCGGCAGACGCTCAGCGCCGCAGAGACCGCTGCGTTCTTCGGTGACACCGTGGTCTCCGTCGGCAAGGCGATCATCACGCTGCCGTCGAAGATCCCCGACGTGTTCGCGGCGGCGTTCCTCGGCGCGGAACGCACCCCCGACTCCCCCGTCGGCGTGGTCGGCGCCTCCCGCATCAGCGGCGAGATCCTCGCGATGCCCGCCCCCGTCCTGGACCGGGTCGCGATGCTGATCAACCTGCTGGCCGGGATCAACCTGTTCCTCTTCGCCTTCAACATGCTGCCGATCCTGCCGCTGGACGGCGGGCATATCGTCGGCGCGCTGTGGGAGTCGGTCCGCCGCTGGACCGCCCGGATCTTCAAACGCCCCGACCCCGGACCTTTCGATGTGGCCCAGCTCATGCCCGTGGCCTACATCATGGTCGCCTGCTTCGTGGGCTTCAGTCTGATGCTGCTGGTCGCCGACATCGTCAACCCGGTCCGCCTGATCTACTAGCAGCCCGGGGAGTACCTTCGGTGATACGTCGGCAACACACAGGTGAACCAGCGGGAATGCCTGGGCGAAGTCCGAGGCGTTCCCAGCCCGACCATGGCAGGGAACGGTGCCCGATCCGGGTAGCCTTGTGACACATCGACTCACGGCGAGGTCTCCATCCCCCGTGCCCTGCCGCGACGCAGGTCTGCGCCGCGGCGACGTTCCCCGGTAACCAAGTAAGTCGAGCGATGCCGTCGGCCACCCCGGCGGCCAGCGAGGTGAAATCGCGTGTCCGTCGATCTCGGAATGCCCGTTGCTCCTCCGCAGCCGCTGGCGCCGCGCCGCAAAACGCGGCAGGTCATGGTCGGCAACGTCCCCGTGGGCGGCGACGCTCCTATCTCGGTGCAGTCGATGACCACCACGGTCACCGCGGACATCAACGCCACGCTGCAGCAGATCGCCGAGCTGACCGCGGCGGGGTGCCAGATCGTGCGGGTCGCGGTGCCGAGCGCCGACGACGCTGAAGCGCTGCCGATCATCGCGAAGAAATCGCAGATCCCGGTGATCGCCGACATCCACTTCCAGCCCAAGTACGTGTTCGCCGCGATCGACGCGGGCTGCGCGGCGGTACGCGTCAACCCGGGCAACATCAAGAAGTTCGACGACAAGGTCGGGGAGATCGCCAAGGCCGCCTCTGAAGCGGGGATCCCGATCCGGATCGGCGTCAACGCCGGGTCGCTGGACAAGCGGCTGCTCGCCAAGTACGGCAAGGCCACGGCCGAAGCGCTCGTGGAATCAGCCCTGTGGGAGTGCTCCCTGTTCGAAGAGCACGGCTTCCACGACATCAAGATCTCGGTCAAGCACCACGACCCGGTCGTCATGATCCGCGCCTACCGGATGCTCGCCGAACGCTGCGACTACCCGCTGCACCTGGGGGTCACCGAAGCGGGCCCGGCCTTCCAAGGCACGATCAAGTCCGCGGTGGCTTTCGGTGCACTGCTGGCCGAAGGTATCGGCGACACGATCCGGGTCTCCCTGTCGGCTCCCCCCGCGGAAGAGGTCAAGGTCGGCATCCAGATCCTGGAGTCGCTCGGGCTGCGGCAGCGCGGCCTGGAGATCGTCTCCTGCCCGAGCTGCGGACGGGCCCAAGTCGACGTCTACACCCTCGCCAACCGGGTCACCGCGGGCCTGGAAGGGCTGGACGTGCCGCTGCGCGTGGCGGTCATGGGATGCGTGGTCAACGGCCCCGGTGAGGCCCGTGAAGCGGACCTGGGCGTGGCCTCCGGCAACGGCAAGGGCCAGATCTTCGTCAAGGGCAAGGTCATCAAGACGGTGCCGGAGTCGCAGATCGTGGAAACCCTGATCGAGGAGGCTCTGCGGATCGCTGAGGAGATGCGCGCCGAAGGCGTGCCCTCGGGCCAGCCCAGCGTGGACGTGGCGGGCTAGACCGCACAGTCTTCGCGCGGGGGCCGGACCGGCCCCCCTTTTTTTGGTGGGACACCGGTCCTGAAACACCGGAGACCCCAGCCCTGCCCGCGGGGAGGGGAGTGTCGTTTCCTGACTCTGCGGCCCCGCCTCGGCAGAATGCCCCCGGAACTGCTGTCACTCACAGAGGCGGGATCAATGCGGTACGTGGTGGCGAAGCTGGTCGGGGCTGTGGTGGCGGGCGTGCTGGCCGCCTCCGGGACGGCTGTGCCCGCGGCAGCGGACGACATCCTGGACTGGTCTGAGTGCGCCGACCTGGAACCCCCCGACGACGAGATCCTGCTGGAGTGCGCGGAACTCAGCGTCCCCCTCGACCACGGGCGCGGCCCGTCCGCTGGCGAGACCGTGGTGCTCGCCCTCTCCCGGGTGCCGGCGAGCGGGCAGCGGCGCGGGGTGCTGGTCGTCAACCCGGGAGGCCCAGGCAGTCCCGGCCGTGCCTGGGCGGGCATTGTCGCTATGCGGCTCCCTGACGACCTGCGCGCCGCCTACGACGTCGTGGGCTTCGACCCGCGGGGGACAGGCGCGTCCCGGCCCGCTGTCGTCTGCGATCCCGCCTACTTCGCCCCGGTGCGCCCCGACACGGTTCCCGCGGACGAGCAGGCCGAGCAAGAGCTCGTGGACCGGGCCGCCGCCTATGCGCGCGCCTGCGCGGAGCATTCAGGGCCCCTCCTGCACCACATGACCACCGTGGACCACGCCACCGACCTGGACGCTCTCCGGCGGGCGCTCGGCGTGGCGCAGATCGACTACCTCGGCTACTCGTACGGCACCTACCTGGGCGCGGTCTATGCCACCCGCTACCCCGAGCGGGTGCGCCGCCTCGTGCTGGACAGCATCGTCCACCCTGGTCGGCCCTGGTATGAGGGGAACGTGGCGCAGAGCCGCTCCCTGGACGCCACTGCCCGCCACTTCTTCGCCTGGGCTGCCCGCCACCACGACACCTACGGGCTGGGAACCACGGGGGACCAGGTCGCCGACCGCTACTTTGCGCTGCGGGACGAACTGGCCCGGCAGCCGCTCGCCGGTCTCCTCGGCCCCACCGAGCTGGAGACCCTCGTCCTCTACGTCGCCTACACCAGCGCGGCCTGGCCGCCGATCGCCCAAGCCCTGTCCGCGCAGGTCGTCCACGACGACAGCACCCTGCTGCTGGACCTCCACGAGAGGTTGGGGGAAGACGCCGCCAGCGACCCCGAGTACGGGGCCTACCTGGCCACCGAGTGCACGGATGCGCCGTGGCCTGCCGACTGGGGGAGGTGGCGGGAGGACGCGGTGAAAACCCACCGCGACGCACCCTTCATCGCGTGGAACAACGTCTGGTACAACGCGCCGTGTCGATTCTGGTCCGCCCCGGCCCGTCCCTGGTTCGACGTGGACGGCACCGCGGTGGACAGCGCCCTGCTCCTGCACGCCACCGCGGACGGGCCGACCCCGGTGGACGGGGCCTATGCGATGCGGGCCCGGTTCCCGCACGGGCGGCTCGTCATCGAAGACGGGGGAGTGGACCACGGTATTTCGCTCAGCGGCAACCCGTGCATCGACGACACGCTCACCGCCTATCTGCGCGACGGTACCCTGCCCGCCGCGCAGGGCGGAGCTGACGGCGCCGACCTGACCTGCGCGGCCCGGCCCTTGCCGGAACCGTCCCCTGTACAGAAGGACAGTGAAGACGCCCGGACAGTCCTCCGATACGCCCAAGAAAGGTGATCTTGCGGTAAATCATGGTCGGCAAACCGTCAAACCGGTAAGAAAAGAGCGCAGCAGTGCGTTTCCCGTACCGGTACCGCGGCTACGATTGCCCTGAGGCGGAAGCCGATCCCGCCCTGGAAACGCGCAGGTGAGGTGATACGGATGCTACGGACCTCGCCGATCCGGGTGCTTGGGGAACGGGACTATCCCGAGGTGTGCGCGCTGCTTGACCGGGATCCGGTCGGGAACGTGTTCGTCGCCTCCCGGCTGCGCGTCGCGGGCCTGGATCCTGCGCGGCTCGGCGCGGAAGTGTGGGGGTACATCGAAGACGAAGCCATTACCGCGCTGTGCTACGCGGGTGCGAACCTGATCCCCGTCAACGCGGGTCCCGAAGCGATCCGACACTTCGCCAACCGCGCTCGCTGGCAGGGGCGGCGCTGCTCGTCGATCGTGGGGCCGATCCCGGCCGTGACCGACCTGTGGCGCAGGCTGCGGCCCTACTGGGGGCCTGCCCGGGCAATCCGGGCCCGGCAACCGGTGATGGCCACCTCCCAGGAGCCTGCGGTGCCCGCCGACCCGCTCGTGCGGCGGGTCCGGCTCGACGAGCTGGGCATCCTGCTGCCTGCCAGTATCGCCATGTTCACCGAAGAAGTCGGGCTGCCCCCGGATGTCGGGGACGGCGGCCTGCTGTATCGGGCCCGGGTGGAGGAACTGATCCGGATGGGCCGCGCATTCGCCCGGATCGAGGACGGCCGGGTGGTGTTCAAAGCGGAGATCGGCGCGGTCACCCCGCGGGCCTGCCAAATACAGGGGGTCTGGGTGCATCCGGAGCTGCGGGGCCGCGGCCACGCGGTGGCCGGGATGGCTGCCGTGGTGCGGTATGCGCTCGCGGAATTCGCCCCTGTCGTCACCCTCTACGTCAACGACTTCAACGCTCCGGCCCGCGCCGTCTACCGCAAAGTGGGTTTTGAAGAGATCGGCGAAGTCATGTCGATCCTGTTCTAGCCGGCCGCCGCCCCCTCGACCGGGGGGCTTTCTGCCACCGCGAATCTCCGTAGACCGGGGTGGAGGCGTGCCCGCGCTCCACTGGCAGGCTGCTGCACGGAATTCGTTCCGATCTGATGAGCGGAATGATTACGACCCATGGTGACGGAATAGCGGTTCTGTATTACGCATCGGAATTCCGTGAAAACAGAGCGTGGTCGAGTGTTTTGGTGGGTCGCGACGACGTTGGAAAATGTCGCGAAAGGTGAAGAGGGTTATGTATGGCCACGTCACGGGTAAAGTCTGACCAATTGGAGCAACCACACATAGGGTGGAAAATGTGATTGACGACGCATATCCTGGAGTGCCTAAAGGAGGTGGCGTAGGCGGTCCCGGCCAGTCACCTTTGTGGCTTTGGAGTCCGCCCTGACATGACCCAGACCGACCAGCGCGGTACGACAAAAAAGTCCAAATCTTTCATATTCGTCGCCGCCACAGTTCTCTCCTCGTTCTTCATCGCCCTGTGGCAGGAGTTCTTGGGGCAGACCCTCGGCGCGCTGCTGGGAGACCTCCTCTGGGTCGGCTCGCTCCTCCTCTTCTCCGGGTCCCTCATCTTGCTCCTCGCGCACGCACAGCGGGACAGCCCGCACGAAGGACTCCGCCTCGTCGCTAAAACGCTGCCTGACTCGCCCGTCACCGGATACGTCCTCACCGTGCTGGCCGGGATCGCCGCGGCCGCTTTCCTCGCCCCCTGGATCTGGCCGATACTGCGGCCCGCGTGCCCGATCCCCACCCAGATCGTCGTCGCCACCGCGACAGACAGTGAAGCGGTGCTGCGAGCCGCCGCCGACAAATACGAGATCATGCGCCGTGACGAAAACGGCGGATGCCGACCGGCAGACGTGGTGGTCTACTCGGCGGGAACGACAGAAGTCGTCCAGAAGACTTTGCAGAACAACTGGCAGCTTCCCACCACCGCGGAACCCGGATCCGGATCAACAGGGCCTAGTTATCTCATCGACCGCTCTTTAGGAGCCAAACCCCATTACTGGATTCCTGAATCCACTGTTGAATACCTCGATTTAGTGAACCCGGTTGATAAGCGGATCATCAAGAGCGCGGAACTCGACCACAACGAAGAGGCAGGAGGGCTCGAATACCTGGGGGCCACGCGGCTGACCCCGCTGGTCTGGGCGGTTCCCACGACATTTCCCCACGACGTGGAACCGGGAATTCCCTACGACGACCCGGACGTGAACTGGGCGCGCCCCGGACTGCGGTGGACCTCGGTGGGACGGCTGCACGGCGCCCACCAGACCCGCCTGCTGGTGGAAGACGACCGGATACTCGACGTGGAAGAAGCCGAGGCCCGTTTCGTTGGGGACGAGGGGGCGGACAGCAGCGCGGCGCTTCTATGCCGCCTCGGCACAGGGTCCGACACGGTCGCGCTGGTCAGTGAAGCGGCCCTGTACCGGGCCTACCACGCCAGCGACAGCGTCTCCCCTGACTGCCCGGAGGGGATCAGAACCGACCTGGTCCCCCGCTACAGTCCGGACCTTCCCTTCCTCGACCATCCGCTCATCCGGGTGAACTGGGAGACGGTAGAGCCCGACGACATCACCAAGGAACGCCGGAAGTTCGAAGACTTCCTCCTCGACCTCGCCGACGACGAGGAGGCGTACCGCAGCTCCGGCGTCTACGCCGGATACCGGTCGGTGACCGGGCAGGGTGCTGCGGCCGCCGAGCTGGCGGCCGGCCACGGCGTCTCGCGGGAAGGGGAAATCCCCCAGTGGGCGGCCCAGTTCGACGCCGTGGAATGGTTCTCCTGGGCGACCCGGGCGAAGACCGCGCACGAGAAAGCCGCCGAACCCGCGACCGTGCTGCTCGCCTTCGACCGTTCCACGTCGATGGCTTCGCTCCCGCAGCAGTTCGACGCTGCCCGCACCGCTGCGACCACGATCATCCGGGACCTGCGGGAACAGGACCGCTTCGGACTGTGGTCCTATCCGGCGGGCGACACCGGGGCAGCCGCGACCACCGCCGCCACCCTCGTGGACATGGTGCACCGCGACGAACTCCCTCAAGGGTTGATCTCCGCAGTGGAAGGGCTCACCCCCATCTACCGGCCCACCCCGCTGCGCGAAGTGATCCGCGACGGGGTGCTCGCCCTGGAAAAAGAGCAGGCCCCCCAAGCGGTCCTCGTGGTCATCACCGACGGGGTGCGCATCCAGGACGACCCCGGGCTGGGCCAGGAGGAACTGGAGCGGGTGCTCGACGAGAGCGACGTACGCGTGCGGATCATCGCGGTCGGCGGGGGAGCCCAGCAGGCCGAGGAGCAGAACGCGTGCGAGGTGGGACTCCTGCCCCAGCTCACCGAGCACCCGAATGTCGAATGCCGCGCCGCTGACGAGGGCAGGGCGGACGAGAGTGCGCGCGGCGTAGCCGAGGAAGCACGTGGCGGGAGGTAGTGCGGGAAGTGCGGAGGATAGCGGCCGCGGCGGCAGCGCTGGCCGTACTGGCGGCGGCCGCATGCGAGGTGGAGGAGGACCGGATCATCTACCTGGCGACCGGCCGGGACGTCAGCGGCAACAACCTCTACCTCAGTCTCATCCAGGAGTGGAACAGAGCCCACCAGAAGGAGGGCTACCGCGCCTACCTCGTGGAACTGCCGGGGAGCGCCGATGAGCAGTACGCGGAGATGGTCCGCGACGCCCAGAGCGGCAGCCCCGAGTACGACATCATCAACATTGACAACCAGTTCATCGCCATGTTCGCCGAGGCCGGGTGGATCAAAGAGATCGGCCCTGGCTGGGCAGAGGCCAACGGGTTCCCTGACGCGGACGGCACCGCCCTGCTGGAAGGGACGTTCCGGGAGAAGCTGATCCGGTCGGTGACCTACGAGGATGAGGCCTACGCGGTCCCCTTCACCGCGGACGTGGGCATGCTCTACTACCGCCGGGACCTGGTCGGCCAGGGGTCGCTGACCGCGGGGCGCACGTTCCACGAGATCCTCGCAGAGCTCGCGGACGCCGCGGAAGGCACCGACGTCGACCACCTCTACATCGGGCAGTTCGCCCAGTACGAGGGGTTCACGGTCAACACGATGGAGATCGTCGCCGGGGAGCAGGGGAGGCTCATCGTCCCCGGTGAGCAGCGCCTCGCCGACATCCACCGCAACGGGGCGGAACACCAGGCGCTCAACCTCATCGCAGCCAGTTTCGAGGACGGCACCTTCCACCCTGCCGCGTTGGACAGCAACGAAGAGGAGGCATACGTCCGCTTCCTCAGCGGGGAGACGGTGGCGATGCGCAACTGGCCGATCTGGTACCGCCGACTGCTCATCGCGTCCACGGAGAACGACTCCGGGCATGCCTCCGAGTACGCGGTGGAGGCCCTGCCCGGAGCGGTCCTAGGCGGGCAGAGTCTCGCGCTGGCAGCGGAAACCCCCCACGAGGAAGCCGCGCTCGACCTCATCCGCTTCCTCACCGGGGAGGAACAGCAGCAGCTTCTGTTCTACTGCGGCGGGTACGCCCCCACCCGCCAGGACATCTACGTGAACAAGCTGTCCCCGGAACAGGCCGCGCAGTTGTGCGCCTCCTACGAGATCACAGGGGAGGACGCCTGGCACAACCAGGCCAACCAGCTCTTGGACACGATCCGACTGGCGATCGACGACGCCCAGCTCCGGCCGGTCACCCCCTACTATTCGCAGTTCAGCGAGGAGGTCTTCTCCGGTCTGCACCCGATGTTCGCGGACGCGCTCCACGGCGCGGTCCCGCTCGATGCCAAGCGGTTGGCGCAGGTGTATACGGCGGCGGACAGGGCGCTTGACGGGAGCTGATCAGCACCACTGCCGGGACGCGGCCAGCGCCTCAGGCCCCATGGTGAACTCGGGGTCCACCTGGGCGGCCAGGTCGACCCCGGTTGCGGCGTTGGCCCATTTCTCAGCGTTGCGCAGGTGGAACTCGACGGTCTGGCGGGTGAACTTCTCCCAGTCCTGTTCGGCCGCGTCCACGAGGTCGCGCATGCGGGCGAGCGCTTTGAGGTTGTCCTCTTCCAGTTCGGCGAGGTCGAGGAACCGTCCTTTCTCCATGGCGCGCACGAAGCCGGAGTGGGTGAGGCAGACGGTGAGGGCGTCGCCGACGTGGTCGCGGAGGAACTCCACGTCGTCCGGTCCGTGCACTTTGTTGCCGATGACGTGCACGGTCACGTCGTAGTCGCGGGCGTAGTCGACGTACTGGCGGTAGACGCCGACTCCGCGCACCGTGGGCTCAGCGACGAGGAAGGTGACGTCGAAGCGGGTGAACAGGCCTGAGGCGAAGGAGTCCGCTCCGGCGGTCATGTCCACGACGACGTACTCGCCGGGGCCGTCCACCAGGTGGTTGAGGTACATCTCGACCGCGCCCACTTTGGAGTGGTAGCAGGAGACGCCCAGGTCGTCTTCGCTGAACGGTCCGGTGAGCATGAGGAGCACTCCGCCGATGTCGCGGCCGAAGCGCTGGTGCACCGGGTTGTCTGCGGAGAGGTCGAGGAGCCGGGAACCCCGCCCGGGCGGGGTGGTTTTCACCATCTGCTCCGCGGAGGCGATCCGCGGGTTGCGGCCGCGGAGGATCTCTTTGAGGTCGGTGAGGTGGCTGCCGAGCGGGGGGATCGTGCTGAGCTCGGCGGGTGAGGCGCCCAGCGCGGTGCCGAGGTGTTGGTTGATGTCGGCGTCGATCGCGACCACGGGGACGCCGCAGTGCGCGAGATAGCGGGAGAAGAGGGCGGACAGGGTGGTTTTCCCGCTGCCGCCTTTGCCGACGAATGCGATCTTCATGCGGACTCCCTCTGCTGGTCTTGAGATGGTGGCGTACCGGCCATCGGTGGTCACCGTGCGTGTCCACCATGCTATTGGAAACGATTATCGTTTTCTTTCCAGAGTAGAGAAAGGATTGAATAACGATTCAGTCGCTTATTGAATAAGGGGTGGTATCGAATCTGTGGAGGGGGTCGCTGTTGCCGGAACGTTGCCGCGCGAAAGGGATATCCATGCCCCTGACGTGGAATTCTTTGTGCTACCTCTGCGGGACACGTGACCGTGTTTTGCGGGGCTGCTGTATCCGGAAAACCGTTGGTGTGCTGTCCTGTTATTGAGTTCCGCCATGACGGCTTCGCGGGCGTGCGATCCTGGCGGTCCCACCGAAGAGCGATGGGAGTGACATGGGGACGACCGATTCACAGGAGGTGCGCACCTTCGCTTCCGCTGATACCTCCAGTGCGCCCGTGGTCGACCCCGTGGAGTACACCGGTTCGACCACTGACCACACGGTGTGGAGCTGCGTCGGCAACCTCACCGCGGTCCGCTCCATCCGATCCCGGGTCCGCGAGTTCCTCGGCCGCACCGGATGCGCTGAGCACGTCCGGGACGACGCCGAGCTCGCGGTCAGTGAACTGGCTACGAACGCCCTGCTGCACTCCCGGTCAGGTCAGATCGGCGGAGTGATGACCCTGTTCATCAGGGTCGATTCCCGGACCGTGCGCGTGGCAGTCGCCGACCAGGGCCGCAAAGACCCCCACGTGAGCGACGTGATCAGTCGGGAAGACCAGAACGAGTACGGGCGGGGCAAGCTCATCGTCGAGAACTGCTCCTCCCGCAGCGGCGAGTACTGGACTGAGGCCACCCATGTCGCCTGGTTCGAGATCGACCTGCGATGAGTGCGGGGACACGGCCGGGGCCGCGGCCAGCCCAACGCGGCCCCGGCCGTGTCATGCGGGGCGGAGGCTCATGCGAGACGGCAGCGGGACTCCCCGGACCACGGCCTGGTGAGCGCGGAGAGCCGTAGCTGCGACCGTCGCGTTCTCATCCGCCAAGGAAAGCACCGAGGCGCCGTTCCACAGCGCGACCGCAGCCAGGATGTACCGGTCGCACTCGGTCATCCCGTTCTCCAGCACCACGGTATCCCCCCGAGAAAGACGCAACCCGGTATTCAGACGCAGGAAGTGGGCGATCAGCTCCCAAGGGGAGTGGCAGACCGTGCGAGGAGAAGCGTCCGGAAGCACCGTGTAGTCCATGAGACCGCTGCCGTGCGGACCGGGCACGGTCCCAGAGCTGCTGTGCCGCGGACCCGGGCGGAGCAGGTCAGCGAAGGGTGTCGTCTCCGGGGCGCCGCCGAACGAGACCACCTGGCGCACCCGGGAGCAGTCCGCCAGCCTGACCGCCAGGGGAGCGAGTTCCCCCGTGGCCAGGATCATCCGGGCATCCGTGTCGACCAGCACCTTGATGAGAATGTCAACGTCTGAGGACGGCTGCAAGGGGAGGGCCACGCACCCCACCGCCAGGGCAGTGCAGACGGAGACGAGCCGGGCGGTGGACACCGGGGCGAGTACGGCAACCACATCTTCCGGGTGGAGCCCGCGACTGCGCAACCCCGCGGCAGCGCGGTAGACCACGCCGGCGAACTCGGCGCCGCTCATCCGCATCCCCTTGTGGTCGGCGACCATGCCGGAGTCCACGCAGTAGCGCAACCGGTCCAGCAGGCCGTGGATGAGCGACCCGTTCTGGAGTCCTCCGCGCGACGGGTGCACGGAGGACTCGCTGCCGGTGCAGGGCCGTCGCTCGACCCTCATGTGCCTCCCCCGGTTTCCCAGTGCTCCTCCCCGGTGGACGCGCCCCGGGTTCGCCACGCCCCCTCCACGTGGCGAACCCGGGGAGTCCCGCGGTCAATGCCGCGGGTCGCTTCCCCTCACAGCAACCCGCGGCGGTCGACGCCCTCAGTAGAGCCACGGCCGTCCTCCCACCGCGTGCCGTGGTCTCCGTAGCGTGCCCAAGGGCGTGATGAGGTGACCGGGGACACCGTGACGGGTGCGCCCCAACGGCGTGCGGGCCGACCGCGGTACTCTGCGCGTCACAACCGCACGGAAGAAAGACTACCCCCACAGAAATCGTCTGCACATGCATTTTCCCGTGCATATGCATATGTAGATTCCGGGTTTGGGGGTATGTAGACAGCTTTTCCGCAGTTCAAAGAAGGGGCCACCGGTGAAGGCATAGCGTACCCGCTGCAGCCGTGCCGCAAAAGAACGCACTCCCTCCGCAGGCCACTCTTCACAAAACGGACATCAACGGTTGATCCACGCAGCGATCTGGTTTCGGGAGTTGAACCCCAGTTTCGTGTTGATATTGGCCACGTGCCGGGCCACTGTTGCCGGACTGATGAACAGCCGTTCCGCAATCGACCGGTTGCTCATCCCCTGGCCAATCAGCTCGGCCACCTCGCGCTCCCGCGGGGTGAGCACCGCCTCGTCCGCGTCGAGCAGCGGAGCAGCATCCGACGCCGCCCCCGCTTCCGCCACCTGCACAGCGGCACAGACCGCCTCGTCAGAGTCCATGCGGCGGCCCTCCTCCCACCGCAGCGTGAACGTCCCGCCCTGCAGCGGCCACTTCTTCCGCGGGGCGGGATGCCCAGAACGCTCCCGGAGCGCATCCGCCGCCCCCGCCAACCGGGTGGCCTCGTCCGCACGCCCCTCGGCCAGCGCCACCTTGGCGATCGCAAGCAGTCCGCGGGCCGTCCCCAGCCGCTGCCCGGTGTTGTGGCAGAGCGTCAGACTCTCCTGCAGGCAGCGGTAGGCTTCCGCGACCTTGCCCTGACTGGCCAAGACCCGGCCCACCCCGGCCAGGCAGCGGGCCAGCTCCGGGGGACCGCCGATCATCCGCTGAATGTCCAAAGCCTCCCGGAAGCACCGCTCTGCCCCGCGGAGATCCCCGCTCGCTTCCGCGACCCGGCCCCGGCCGATGAGCGTGATCCCCACCCCCCACCAGTGGTCGATCGTGCGCAGCAGGGTCAGCGCCTCCTCGTAGCGGTCCCGGGCCTCCTCCCACCGGCCCTGCCGGGCCGCCAACGCCCCCTGGGTGCTGCGGGCAATCCCCTCGTTCCACGGGTCGTCGGTGGCGCGCGTCAACGTGACCGACTCGGCAAGCCGCTGCTCAGCCCGGTCAAACCGTCCCGCGCGGATATCGCTCATCGCCAGAATGTTCAACCCCAGCGCCACCGACCCGTGGTCCCCCGCCTGCTGGCAGAGCCGGAGCCCTTCCTCGCCGATCGTGACCGCGTGAGACGGGTCAGCGCGGTCCCACGCCAGTTCAGCCCGGCGCACCATCGCCTGCCCGCGCAGCGTCTCATCGGCGCAGTCCATGGCCAAGAAACGGTCGGTCCAATAGGCCCCCTCCGCGAGCAGACCGTTGACCATCCAATACGGGCGCAGCGCCACACACAGCCGCAGCCCTTCAACAACGTCCCCGCGCTCCGCCGACCAGGTGAGCGCGGTCCGCACATTGTCGCGCTCCGCGCACACCCGCTGGAACGCGGAGAACCGCTGCTCCCACGAGACGCCGTACCCGGCGACGGCATAGTGCGCCAGCTCTTCAGCGAGCGCCAGGACCTGCTCCCGGTGGCGCAGCCGCAGCCGCGTCTCCTCCCCGCTCTCCGCCAGCCGGGCTAACGCGTACTGCCGGATCGTGTCCAGCATCCGGTACCGCATCCGGCCCTGGACTTCCCCGACCACGGTGACTAAGGAACGGTCCACCAGCGAGACCATCAAGTCCAACAGGCAGTGCGCGGGCAGGCTCTCATCCGCGCAGACCCGTTCAGCCAAGTCCAGATCCCAGTCGGAGAACACGGACAGCCGGCGCAACAGCCGCCGCTCCGGCTCGTCCAGCATGTCGTAGCTCCAGTCGAGGACCGCACGCAGCGTCCGCTGGCGCACCGGAGCATTCCGGTCGCCGTACGTCAGCATGGTGAACCGGTCGCGGAGCCGTTCGGCGATCTGCGCGACCGACAGCAGCCGCACCCGGGCGGCAGCCAGTTCGATCCCCAAGGGGATGCCGTCGAGGCGGCGGCAGATCGTCGCGATCGCCTCCAACCGCTCGGGTGTCACGGTGAAATCGTGGGCATGCGCGCGGGCCCGGTCCACGAACAACTGGACGGATTCCGCTTCGAGCGGGTCCCCGTGGCCGGGGTCAGGCACGGTCAACGGCGGGACCCGCCACAGCGCCTCCCCTTCGATATGCAGCGGTTCCCGGCTGGTCACCAGGAAAGAGACGTTCGGGCAGCGGGGCAGCAGCTGCTCGATCACGGAAGCGACGTGCTGGACCGCGTGCTCGCAGTTGTCCAACACCAGCAGCAGGCGGCGGGAACGCAGCAGGTCGACGAGGACCTGGTCGGGAGCGCACTCGTGGTCGCTCCGCACCCCGAGGACGCACGCAATCCGCGCCGCCACCGCCTCGCGGGTCGTGGTCTCGGACATTTCGCACAGCCACACGCCGTCGGAGAACCGGTCCACTGCCTGCGCCGCGGCCCGCAGAGCCAGCCGAGTCTTTCCGATCCCTCCCATCCCGCACAGGGTGACGACCCGGTGGACCCCCAGCAGACGGAGGATGGCATCGAGGTCGCGGGCACGGCCGACGAAACTGTCGAGTTCCAGGGGAAGGTTCTGCTGCACCTGCGTCGTATTCGTTGCCATGGACTCCGGTGAGATCAGGCGGTGGGGAAACGCGACATTATGCTCAGTCGAGGACGGGTGGGGGGAATGACAGACTGAAACGGAAGAAACGAACGTCACATTCTGTCTTAGTGGTTATTGACTCCCAGTGCAACCAAAACAGATATTTTCACTGTTCGGAATGGTTGTTTTGACAATACGGGTGGAAGATCACGACCGGCACGGGGAAGTGTCCGCCGATTGCGGGTGTCCGTCTGTCTGAGTTTTCCGGAGTGCGGCAAGCCGAGCGGGCAATTCAGCGCGTTTGGAGATGTTCAGTTTGGCGAAGATGTTGGCGATATGCCGCGCCACGGTTGCCTGGCTGATCACCAGCCGGGCTGCGATCTCCCGGTTGGACAGTCCCGAACCCGCGAGTCGGGCGATCTGACGCTCCCGCGGGGTGAGTGTGCGCACATCTCCGAAATGGGGGGCGGCGAGCGCGGCATCCAGCGCTTCTTCGAGGGGCAGGGTGCGGGCCCGGGTCCAGGCTGCGGCTGCGGACGCGTCCCCCCACTGTCGGGCAACGTGCTCGCGCAACCGCTGACTGCCTGGGGAAGGGGCGTGGGCCCACTGGCGCAGCATTTCCGCCTGCGCGCCGAGGAGCACAACCCGGTCGGTCATGTTCTTTGAGGCCGCGAACCAGGCCAGGTCCTCCATTGCGCGGGCCAGAGTCAGCCGCCGCCCCGACAGCCTGCTGCGGCGGACAGCCCCGCTCAAGTGCTCCCAGGCGGTCTGCGACTGCCCGCGCTGCGCGGCGAGACGGCCCAGCGCTGAGAGGCACCGCGCAGCACCCAGCGCCGATCCCAGCTCGGAGAACAGGGTGAGGGCACGGTGCAGGTGCTCTTCAGCCTGCTGAGAGGCGCCTTCCCGGAGCGCCTGGGCGCTCAGCGACTCGTGGCAGTAGGCCAGGGCCCAGCCGCAGCCGGTCTGCTCGCTCAACGCCAAGGTCCGCGACAGCCACTGCTGGGCGTCGTCGACATCGCCTGCCGCCTCAGCCAGGCGGCTCCGCACCCCCATGACGTGGACTTCGAGGAGCCGGTCGCCGAGGCGTCGCGCCAACTCCAGGGATTCCGTGGCGTGGGCGATGCCCGTCGAGAACTCTTCCTGGCGGAGCGCGAGGACCGCCAGGGCAGCCAGGGCGTGGGCGCGGGCAGTGTCGTCGCCGAGCGACTCCGCCAAGCGGAGCCCGGTGGTGAGCCGTTCGTGGACGATCTGGTCGCCGTCGAGGTCCAAGGTCAGTTCGCCGTACAGGACCAGGGCGCGGGTCCGGAGCGGCGTGGGCAGCTGGTCGGGGGCCGCGGCCAGCAGGGCGGACAGGAAGGCGGCGCCTTCCGCGCACCGGTCGAATGCGAGCCAGTAGGACCGCAGGAGGACGCAGACCTGCAGTCCGGGCTCTACGAGGTCGCCAGTGGCGGCCCGGTGCAGGAAGGAGCGCATGTTGTCCAGGTTGCGCTCCACCCGGTTCAGGAGTTTCAGCCGCTCCTGCCAGGGCAGGTCTTCGCCCATCGCGGACGCGAACTCCCCGGCCCAGTGCACCCCCTGTTCGAGGGCGCGCCGCAGATAGTGCTCGGTTTCCCCCGCGGCCTGCAGTTTCTCGGCGGCGTAGACGCGGACGCTGTCGAGGATGCGGTAGTAGGCGATGCCCTCTACCTCGTCTTCCAGCACGATCAGCGACTTGTCCAGCAGCGAGGCGTGCAGTTGCAGCAGGTTGTCCCCGAAGTCGGCGGTAAAGAGGGCCTCCGCCATGTCGAGCGACCAGTTCGTGAAGATCGACAGGCGGCGGAGCAGGGCTTTCTCCGCGTCGGTGAGCAGGGCGTGGCTCCACTCCACCACGGCCCGCATGGTGCGCTGCCGTTCCGGGAGCTGCTGGTCCGTGCTGTTGAGCAGGGTGAAACGGTCGTCGAGGCGTTGCAGGATCTGTTCGACTGACAGCACCTGGACGCGGGCCGCGGCCAGTTCGATAGCGAGGGGCACCCCGTCGAGGATGCGGCAGATCTGCACGACTGTGTCGACGGTTTCGGGGGTGATGGTGAACCCCGGGCGTGCCTGGTGGGCACGCGCGGCGAACAAGCGGACCGCTGGGGAGCGCATCGCTTCGTGGACGCTCAACCGTCCCGGGGAAGGGGGGGACCAAGGGACGCTGACCGGTGCTTTTGGGGGAGCGGGGGGAAGGTCGAGCGGAGGAACCCGCCAGACGTTCTCCCCGGGGATGCGCAGCGGCTCCCGGCTGGTGGCGAGCAGCCGCAGCCGGGGGCAGGTGCGCAGGAGGCTGCGGCAGAGGTCAGCCAGCGGGGCCACGATGCGGTCGCAGGTGTCCAAGACCAGCAGCAGTTCACAGGAGCGGAGGGCCAGCAGCACGGCTTCGTGGAGTGACTGGCCGCGAGCGGTCTCGATGCCCAGAGCCTGGGCGATCGAGTACAGCACGTGGTCGCCGGCGGTGGCCGCACTCAGGTCGACGAAGAGCATTCCGTCGGCGAACCGGCTGCGCTCCTGTTCGGCGACGCGTAGCGCCAGGCGGGTCTTGCCGATACCGCCGGAGCCGGTGAGCGTCACCATGCGCACGGTGTGCAGCAGGCTGATCAGATCGGCGACGTCGCGTTCTCGGCCGATGAACGGGGTGCGGGGAGCGGGCAGGTGCTGTCGTGGCGCTGGCATGGTCTTGTCTCTGCAACCGTGGTGTCGCCCCCTTCCGTCTCCTTCCCCCGACGGATATGTGAGAGATCCGGCGATCCGGGAGAAAACGAGAGGTCGCGGCCTGAGACGCGGCCACCCGCACGGCGTGGGATTGCACCGAGGCCTGCCTTGGCCGGGGCAATCCCACGCCTCGGAGGCTCATCCGTTCCAGGAAGCGGGATCGGCTTCCACCTGCTCCCCAGTGGCCAGGTTCTTGACCTCATGGGGCCGACCGTCGTCGAAGGGCGGGAACCACACGAAGGGAATGTCCTTCTTCACGGCGTATTGGATCTGCTTACCGATTTTGGCTGCCTGGTGGTAGACCTCGGTGTTGAAGCCGCGTTCGCGCAGCTGCGCCGCGACGGCCAAGGCGGCGCTGCGCCGCTCGTCGCTGGGGAGGACGACGAGCACATCGGTGGGGCAGAAGCGGCCGCCGGTGATGCGGCCTTCGGACACGAGTTTGGCGAAGATCCGGGTCAGCCCGATGGAGATCCCCACGCCAGGCAGGGAGCGGCGGATGAACTGTCCGGCAAGGTTCTCGTAGCGGCCTCCCGCGCAGATGCTTCCGTAGCCGGGATCGTCGTTGAACGTCGCCTCGTAGACGGTTCCCGTGTAGTAGTCCAGGCCGCGCGCGATGGACAGGTCCGCGACGACGCTTCCGGAGGGCAGGTCCGACAGTTCGTCCAACACCTCGCCCAGTTCGTCCAGACCGGCGGTGAGCGTGGGGTGGGAGACACCCAGTTTGGCGACCGCGTCGACCACCGTGGTGTCGGAGCCGCGGATTTCCGCCAGCTCCAGGCAGGCCGCTGCCTGGTCGGAGCTGAGGCCGGCCTGGTCGATGAGGATCTCGCGGACCGCGTCAGCGCCGATCTTGTGCAGCTTGTCCACCGCGCGGATCACCGCGAGCGGGTCGGTGATGCCGAGGCCCTCGTAGAAGCCCTGGAGCACCTTGCGGTTGTTGATGTTGAGGGTCCACGCAGGGATGTCCAGGCCGGTGAGGACTTCGTGCACGATGCGCGGCAGTTCGGCGTCGAAGTGCAGCGGGATGCGGTCGACGTTGATGACGTCGATGTCGCACTGGGTGAACTCGCGGAACCGGCCTTCCTGGGGGCGCTCACCGCGCCAGACCCGCTGGATCTGGTAGCGCTTGAACGGGAAGACCAGGTCGTTGAAGTGCTGGGCCACATACCGGGCGAACGGCACGGTCAAGTCGAAGTGCAGGCCGAGCCGTGCGTCACTGCTGTCGTCGGCGTCCGCTTGGAGCCGCTGCAGCGTGTAGATCTCCTGGGAGGTCTCGCCCTTGGACAGCAGGACGTCGAGCACCTCCACCGACGGGGTCTCCACCGAGGAGAACCCGTACCGTTCGAAACCGCGGCGGATATGGTCCAGCCAGCGCAGCTCCACGGACCGGATGCGGGGCGTCCACTCGGGGAATCCGCTGATGGGCGTGGGTCGGATGATGCGCTGTTCGGACATGGGTGCGGTTGGCTCCTTAGCCAGGGACCGTTCGGGTACGGCCTAATCGTAGGCCCTGAAGCGGGGAAGGGCTCACACCTGGGCTCTCGCCGGCCCGGCCGGGCGGGCACGCTGCTGCTGTCCGGCCGGTTGCACGGGCAGCGGGGAGGTGGCCCGGTGCAGCGGTGGCCGCGGACCGGGAGCTGCCGGGTGCGAGCAGGAAAGAAGGAAGAAATACGGGGTGCGGACTGAATTCAGTGATGGATAAGGAGAATTCGGAAAAATCCCCCGCAGGATCGAGAGTTTTGGCATTTTCTTGACCTCGGGTGGTAGAAAGCCTAAGCTTGGTTTTGGAGATGACGAGAGGCGGTGACTGTCCCCCCTCGTGAGGTTTCTCTCCAAAACCCACGGTGTTACCGCCCTTGTCTTCCTGCCCCCGGAGCAGCCGTTCCGGGGGTTTCTTTGTGGCCAGTCCCCGACAGAAAAACGGCAGCGTTTTCTCTGGAGAAAACGCTTCGCATAAATTCTTGAGGAGGTGCCTGGAACGGTGGTGGCGGATCTGTTGCTGCCGATCCAGTCCGCCGTGGAGAAAGGACGAAAACCGCGACGGTTGCGCACTGCGCCGTGCCGAAACAAAGGACTTTCTTCCCTTGCAAACTGGACGGATGTGGGCTAGAAGCTGACCGGTGGCGGCCCGGCGCTGCCCCGGACGCGGAGAATACGCATCCGGGCCCTTCCAGGGAACAGCTCACTTGTCCGGCTGAGACCCCTATACCCCGCGATAGGCGGGCACCGCGGCACGCTACACGGAGCGCCCGCTCCGCCTTCGCCTGCAGAATCGGTGGAGAACGCCGCGGCTACCCCGAGACGGTGCTAGGTTCACCTGTGATGATCATGTCCGTCGGCCGCTCCCACCCCCAGCGGACCTTCCGGAGCGGGGCCGCGCACGCGCTCCCTCAGTGTCTCGAGGTAACGAACCCGTGAACGATTCCCCGAAACTCACCACGAAGATCATCGTCGCCGGGGGCTTCGGCGTCGGAAAGACCACGTTCATCGGCTCGATTTCCGAAATCCCTCCCGTGCGCACCGAGGCGGCGATCACGAATGCCAGTGCCGGGGTGGACGACCTGTCCATGACCCCGGAGAAGCGGAGCACCACGGTGGCCATGGACTTCGGCCGGATCTCCCTCCCCACCGACCTGGTGCTCTACCTGTTCGGCACCCCCGGCCAGCAGCGGTTCTGGTTCATGTGGGATGACCTGGTGCGAGGCGCCCTGGGTGCGGTCATCCTCGTGGACACCCGGCGGCTGGAGGACTGCTTTCCTGCCATCGAGTACTTCGAACAGCAGCACCCCATACCGTTCATCATCGCGGTGAACTCCTTTGAAACCGAGGAGGAGTACTACCACTACCCGGAGGACGAGCTGCGCGAGGCGCTCGCGCTCCCGCCCGACGTGCCGATCGTGACGACGGACGCCCGCAAGCGGGAAGCGGTGCGGGAGACACTGATCAGCCTGGTCAAGCACGCGATGGTGGTGGAGGAGCGGCGGAGCCGCCAGCTCGTCCACTAACCCCCATGGTCGGTACCGCAAGCAGCGGCGCAGCCCCGGCCTGCCGGAGGAACCGCGGTCCACAATCCGTGGTGGACGAGTAACAGCAGGTCAGAAGAGAGGTTCCGGTAGCAGGGTGCCGCGGAGCCGGTCCTACGGCGTGATCTCGCACTTTACGCAGGGAACTCGGACGGTGTGAACAGCGTTACTCTGCTGTGGTGTTCGCACGAATGGCAGAGGGCGTACGACGCCTCCTGGGGAAACCGGGATCGGTGTCACTCCAGCCCTACATCAAGCTGCTCAAGACGATTGAGGAACGCGAAGAGGCGCTGCGTAAGCTGAGCGACGCCGAGCTGACCGAGGTCGCGACCGAACTCGGGAACGCAGAACTGCCCTACGACCGCGACGACCTCGCCGAGCTGTGCGCGCTGGGCCGGGAAGCCGCCCGCCGTACGCTGGGGGAACGCCCCTTCGACACCCAGCTCATCGGCATGATGGCGCTGCTGGACGGGCACGTCGCGGAGATGGCTACAGGTGAGGGCAAGACCCTCACCGGTGCACTTGCCGCTGTCGGATTCGCCTTGCGCGGACAGCGGGTGCATGTGCTCAGCGTCAACGACTACCTGGCTCGACGCGACGCCGAGTGGATGCGGCCGCTGTACACGCTGCTCGGTGTCGAAGTCGGCTGGATCAGCCAGGAGTCCACGACGGAGGAACGGCGCGCCGCTTACGCCGCTGACATCACCTACGCTTCCGTGAGCGAGCTCGGTTTCGACGTGCTGCGGGACCGGCTCGCCACCGACGTGTCCGAACTGGTGGTTCCCGAACCGAACGTGGCGATCATCGACGAGGCCGACTCCGTGCTCGTCGATGAAGCCCGGGTCCCCCTCGTGCTGGCGGGAGCCGCCGAACCGGCCGAATCCGACGCGGCCATGGCCGAGCTGGTGCGCCGGCTGCGTCCCGGCATCGACTACAAGGTCGACGACGACGGGCGCAACGTCCACCTCACCGACACCGGGATCAACGTGGTGGAGAAGGCCCTGGGCGGGGTCGACCTGTTCTCCGCGGAGGACACGACGCTGCTCTCCCGGGTCAACCTGGCGCTCCACGCCCACGCCCTGCTCCACCGCGACGTGCACTACGTGGTGCGGGACGGCAAGGTGCGGCTCATCAACGAGTCGCGCGGCCGTATCGCGCTGCTCCAGCGCTGGCCCGACGGCCTGCAGGCCGCGGTGGAAGCCAAGGAGCACCTGACGCCCAGTGAGACCGGCGAGGTGCTGGACTCCATCACGGTGCAGTCGCTGGTGCTGCGCTATCCGATCCGCTGCGGGATGACCGGTACCGCGATGGCCGTCGCCGAACAGCTCCGCGAGTTCTACGAACTCGAGGTCGCGGTCATCGCGCCCAACAAGCCCAACATCCGCATCGATGAGGAGGACCGGCTCTACGCCACGGCCGAGGAGAAGGAAGAGGCCGTGGTGGAGAAGGTCAAGGAAGTGCACGCCACGGGTCGGCCGATCCTCATCGGCACGCAGGACGTTGCGGAGTCCGAGCGGCTCGCGAAGCGCCTCCGGCGGGCCGGGCTCGAGTGCGTCGTCCTCAACGCGAAGAACGACGCCGAAGAGGCCGCGGTGATCGCGGAGGCCGGAACCTACGGCCGGATCACCGTGTCCACCCAGATGGCGGGCCGGGGCACCGACATCCGCCTGGGCGGCAGCGACATGCGGGACCGGGACCGGGTGGTGAAGACCGGCGGCCTCTATGTCATCGGCTACGGCCGCTACCCCAGCAGCCGGCTCGACGACCAGTTGCGCGGCCGTGCCGGACGCCAAGGGGACCCCGGCGGCTCGGTGTTCTACGTCAGCGTGGAAGACGACCTGATCACCACCAACCTTCCCGAGGCGAAGGGCTACCGGGTCTCCTCGGCTGACGGGGAGATCACCGACCCGGCCTGGAAGGAGATGGTCAACCACGCGCAGCGCATCGCGGAAGGGCAGCTGCTGGAACTCCACCGCAACACCTGGCGGTACAACCAGATCATCGACGTCCAGCGTTCGGTGGTGCTCGAGCAGCGCCGGGCGGTGCTCCACGAGGACCTGGGCAGCCGCCAGCTCGCCGTGGACTGCCCCGAAACCTACCAGCGGCTGGTGGAAGAGGTAGGCGAGGAGGAGGTCGCCCGGGCGGCGCGCCTCGTCACCCTCTACCACCTGGACCGGGGGTGGGCTGACCACAACGCCTTCCTCGCCGACCTGCGTGAGGGCATCCACCTGCGCTTCCTGGGCCGCCGCGACCCGTTGGACGAGTTCAACCGCGACGCGGTCCCCGCGTTCAAGGGCTTCCTGGACGAGGCCCGGGCCCGTGCCGCGGAGATGTTCGAGAAGTTGGAGGTGGTGGACGGTCGGCTCGACGTGGCCGCAGCCGGGGTCAAACGGCCTTCCACCACGTGGACCTACATGGTGCAAGACCAGCCGTTCAGCACGGATTTGGAGAACATTGTCGGCCGGGTGAAGAACCTCATGGGCCGAGACTGACCGACTGGAGCATTCCAGTATCCCCTCCGTGGGCCCGGTGATCTCCCTCACCGGGCCCACCTATTTTTCCGGAATGACGGTTAAAGGGCTTTACGCCTCATGTGGGAACTCTGAGAAGCGAGATAAGGTCACGGAGAATCCCCGCTCACAGCGTGAAAACCGTTGTCGCGTGTGCTATCCGAAAAAGTTTCGCATCAGAGAGGACGTACTACCGTGCCCCACGAAGTCGGCGCTCAAGAGAAGATCACCTACGGCCGCAACGACCGTTTCGCCGGAGGTCCTGTCGGGGGAGGCGCGTTCTGGATTGACGACGAGGGAAGACCCGTAGCCAAACTCGGCGGCCCAGCACAATGGGGAGGGCTCCTCGAAGTCCGGGTCGGAGAAACGTTCACCGTCGACGACCAGGTGTGGCGGGTCGACGAGATCGTCAACCCGGAAACCCCGGACGCCTACCTGCTCGCCACCCGTATCGGCTGACCCCTGCTTCCCCCGGGAGCAACGAGCCCGCACCGGGCACTAGGTTGCTCCGTATGGGAATTCGGCATATCGCACTGTTCCGCTGGAACGACACTGTCACCCCTGACCAGGTCGAGCAGGTCATAACGGCCCTGAGCAAGCTGCCCGCGGCGATCCCGGAGCTGAAAAACTACGCCTTCGGTGCAGACCTCGGGCTTGCAGCAGGGAACTACGACTTCGCAGTCGTCGCCGACCTCGACGGGGAAGACGGCTTCCGGGCCTACCAGGACCATCCTGACCACCGGGCGGCGCTGGCGATCATCGCTCCGATGCTGGCAGACCGCGTCGCGGTGCAGTTCGCCCTCTGACCCGGTTCAGCACGCGCGCTGCCTTACGGAAACGCGGCCCGCCCCGCGAAGCCCGCACGGGGCGGGCCTGCCGCGGCACAGCGATCCCACCCTCATGTGTCAAGAGTGATTCTCTGGTTACATAGGGTAGTGTTTCGTTGATCTGGCGAGACACATCGTCGGCGCAACCTCCCCGCACGGCAGGGCGGACGAGGGCCGGGTGCGCACGCCGAGCAGGGACCACCAGTCGGGACAGTGACATGGCGCGAACACACTCTTCGGTGACCGACTACCGCCGCAGCGCCGCCAGCCGACGACAACGCTGGTACGGGACGAAGAAGCACATCAAAAAAGTGCTGGGCTGGCGGCTGCCCCACGTGGCGATGCGTGCCGCCGTGCGGGTCCTCGCCCCGCAGATCCGCGCCACGGGACGGCTGCCCGCCCCCGCTGCCCTCCCCGAAGTCGTCGGCCGAGTAGACGGCGTCGAATACGTGATGCGGGACCCGGCCCGCTGCGTGATCGCCAAAGAACTGTACTGGGGTGGAGGCCGCCGCCCGCAGCCCGCAGACGACCTCGCGGTCCGCGTCTTCGCCGCCGCGGCCCGCCAGGCCACCACCCTGTTCGACATCGGGGCCTACACCGGCCTGTTCACCCTGGTCGGCACCGCGGTCAACCCGATGCTCCGGGCCCACGCCTTCGAAATCGTGCCCGACGTCTACCAGGCCCTCGTGGACAACTGCGTGCGCAACCGCGTCCTGCACCGCGTCACCCTCCACCACACCGGGGTCGGCGACCCGGCGGCCACCGTCATGATGCCCGCACGCACGGCAGACTCCGCCCTCCCCTGCTTCTACTCCAGCAGGCTCGGCTTCCCCGACGGGGTGCCGGTGGAGATCGTCGCCTTGGACACGTTCACCGACCAGATCCCGCCGAATAGCTCCGTGCTGCTCAAAGTCGACGTGGAAGGCACCGAAACCGCGGTCTTCGAACACGGCCAGAAATTCCTGGCCGCCCACCGCCCCGACATCCTGTGCGAAGTGCTGGCCGACGCCGACACAGAACGACTGGCGGACCTGCTCGACCCGCACGGCTACCGCTACCACCTGGTCGGGGAGCAGGCTCTTGCACCCGCGTCCCGGCTCGTCGCCCATCCGCGGTTCCGGGACTGGTTCTTCACCACCCGCAGCCCCGCGGAACTCGCCGCGCTCGGCATCCCCGTGGGCTAGCAGCGCCGGGACGGCCGTGCATGCCTCCGCGCAGCACAGACTGCGGGCCGCCCCGGTCCGGGACGGCCCGCAGTGGAGAGTGGCGACCACTCCGCGAGAGGAGAAGAACAGGTCAGCAGCTACCGCCGCACGAGCAAGGGCCCCCGTTTTGGCAGCCGCAGCCGCAATTGGGACCGCAACTGCAGCCTCCCCTGGCCTCGGTCCTGAGATCACCCATGGGATCCCTCCTCCGTTTGGCTCGGTGTCCCGGTATCGGGATGTCTTCCGGCAACCACTCTTCCCGGGAAGCCCTGCAGCTCAACCCGTGTGGCCAGTTTCGGCAAATCCCCGCCCAGCAGGTTTAAAAACCGGCAACCGGTGCCATTCCCCTGTTACGCGAAAAATCCCGAACCGACTATCGGGCGGCGCGAAATTCGGTACAGCCACACCTGGCCCGCAACCATGACCGGAACCAGCGGGCCCGCCGCCGCGACCAGCAGCAGCAAAGAGTTCCGCTCGACAGCGGGCGCGGGCAGTTCGGCTCCGACCGCGAGCACCACCGGCAGCACGGCCATGCCCAGCGCCGACAGCACGCGCGCCCACCCTCGACCCGCGTCCACCGCGGCTGCGGCAAGCACCACCTCGGCTCCGGCCACCACGACCGCCGGCGCCGCCCCCGCCGACACCCAGAGCACGCCGGCCGCCACCGGAACCACCACCAGCCCGGCCCGCACGAGCACCCGGAAGGCCCGGGCCGCCCGCTCTCCCGGCTCAGCACCCCCGACACCTTCCGCGGCAGCGAGCCGCTCCGCCCCGAACGCGGCCCCCCGTACCGCAAACAAGAGCACGACCAGTGCCACGCACACGAGGGTGACCCCGGGCCGCAGCGTTCCCCCGCCCACCAGGGCAGCGACGACGAATCCCCACGCCACCGCGAGCAGCCAGCTGCCTGCCGCCACTGCCCCGTCCCACACGGCACGCCACCTCGCGGCGGGCAGCCGCCCGCGCAGCCACAGCCCCGCATCGCGTCCCAGCCACGCGGCGAGCAGGAGCACGAAGACCGGCCACTGCGCGGTCACCACCGCGGCCTCCCACACCGGGACCAGGCCCGCCACCACACCGATGGTGGCCACCAGCCACACTTCGCTCCCCAGAAAGTAGGGGGCGATCACGGCGATGAGACGGCGGCGCTCCGCCGGGGAACGCGCCGCATACGGCAGCAGCATGCCCAGCCCGATGTCGCTGCCCGCGAAGACGAAATAGCCTCCCAGCAGGACGAGCAGCAAGACGACAGCCACGGATTCCACAACGACTCCCTCACCTGGAAACGCCGACAGCTAGTAGGTGTGGACGGGGACGGCGGGCGCGTCGTCCCCCGACGGGGCAGGGGCCAGCGGACCCCCGTGCGGGCCGCGGCGCGCATAGCGGACCAGCAGCCACCATGTGATCCCCGCCAGCACTGCGAACGCCCCGGTGAACACCACGAACGAGGCCACTGCGTGCGGTACTGACAGCGGAGTGATCGCCTCCGCGGTCGTCATGTGGTGCCGAACCGCCCACGGTTGGCGTCCCAGCTCCCGGTAGAGCCAGCCAGCGACCCCGGCGAGCAGCGCCAGCACCGGCATCACCGAGAGCAGCCAATGCAGCCAGCGCCAGCGGTCCAACCTGCGCACCAGCCAGGCCAGCAAGGCCACGGGGAGAACGAGGAAGAACACCGTCCAGCACAGGGTCATCACGCCGTTGCCTACCTCGGCAAGCACCATGGTGGACTCCGGCCGCGCCGCTTCGATCTCTGCGATCTCGGCTGAGCTGAGCGTCAGCCCGCTCGTCGGGGGCGCGCCCGCCAAGGAGTATTGGGCACCCCCGGCCGCCGGGGTCGGGAACAAGGCGAGCGACGCCACCACCACCCCGCGCCGCACCCCGCGGCGGAACATCCCGTCCGGATCGTTGCCGCGGCGCAGGTGGTAGGCGCTCACCCCGGCCATCACCAGGCCGCCCACCAGCAGCGCGCTCGTGGCCACGTGCGCGAAAGCCAGCAGCGCCGCCGGATTGGTGACCAGGGCCACAGGGTCGGTGAGCACGGCCACACCGTCGCGCAGCGCAAAACCCACCGGGTTCTTCAGGAAGCCGTTCGCGACCAGCACCCAGAACGCCGACAGGTAGGCGGTCAAAGTCACCACGCCGAAGCACGCCAAGTGCAGCCAGCGGTTCATGCGGTCCCAGCCGAAGATCCACAGCCCCAAGAACGTGGACTCGGTGAAGAACGCGGCGACCGTCTCCACCGCGAGCGGAGCGCTGAACACGTGGCCGAACACGTCGTTCAACCCGCTCCAGTTCAGCGCCAACTGCAGCTCCATCACCAGGCCGGACAGCACTCCCATGCCGTAGTTCACGACGTAGAGGCCGCCCCAGAACCGCACCGCGGCCAGCCGCGCCTCGTCCCGGCGCAGCAGCGCGCTGCCCTGGGCGACGAGGATGAGCGGCGCCATGCCCAAGGTGAAGGCCACGAACATGTAGTGGACACCTGAGGTCAGCGCGAACTGCAGCCGTGCCCACAGCAACGGATCAGTGAACATGGGAAGGCGAGCTCCTCGACCGGATCGTCCTCGGAACACTCTGATGCTCTCCGGTTGCCAGGGCACGCCACATCCCCCACAGGGAGGCAGTTGCGCTACGCCGTAGCGTGCGGATCAGCGCGGTCAGCCACCACCCCAGGACTACGGGGGTCGTCTGCGGGGAGTACAGGACAACCCTGAGCCGCCGTCGGGGGAAAACCCTTACCCGAAAAGCGGGGCCCTATCCGCCCGTCACTGCATCCACCCCGGAGCCACCAGGCCGGTCTCGTAGGCGACCACCACCAGTTGGGCCCGGTCACGGACCCGCAGTTTGGCCATGGCCCGGCTGACATGGGTTTTCACCGTGGCTGGGCTCAGCACCAGGCGGGCAGCGATCTCCTCGTTGGACAGCCCTTCCCCCACCAGGGCCACCACTTCGCGTTCCCGGTCGGTCAGGTCGCGCAGCCGCCGGTCCGGGGCGGGGCGGCGCGGCCGTCCCGCGTACTCGGCGATGACGCGGCGGGTGACGCTCGGAGACAGCAGCGCCTCGCCCCGGGCCACGACCCGCACCCCGTTGATCAAGTCCTCCGGCTCGGTGTCTTTGACAAGGAATCCGCTCGCCCCCAGGCGGAGCGCCTCAAAGATGTACTCGTCGAGGTCGAACGTGGTGAGGATGACCACCCGGGTCGACGACAGCCGGGGGTCGGCGAGGATGCGTTCCGCGGCAGCCAACCCGTCCAGCTCCGGCATGCGGATGTCCAGCAGGGCGATATCGGGGCGCTCCGCCACGGCCAACCGGACTGCTTCGGCCCCCGTCGCAGCCTCAGCTACCACGCTGATGTCCGGGGCACTGTCGAGCAGGGCCCGGAACCCTGCCCGCACGAGCGCCTGGTCGTCGGCGAGGAGTACGCGGATCACAGATCCTCCCAAGAAGTCGCACCTGAACGGGACGGCCGGTCAGCCGGGCAGCCACGCCTCCACCGTGAACCCGCCCTCCGGATCGGGCCCTGCCCGTAGTTCGCCGCCCAGCGCGGCAGCGCGGTCCCGCATGCCGGCAATTCCGTGCCCGGCTGCCCAATCCGCAGCGGCGCCCTGGCCGTCGTCCGACACCCGGAGGGACACCCCGTCGGGGGTGTATCTGACAGACACGGTGACCGTATCCGCCTGCGCGTGCCGTACCACGTTCGTCAGCGACTCCTGCACGATCCGGTAAGCGGCCGAGTCCACGGCGGCCGACAGGGGACGGGGGCGTCCGGCGACGTCGACGTGCACGTCGACCCCCGAGGACCGCACCCCGGCGACCAGTTCGTCCAAGCGGTCCAGCCCGGGGGCGGGAGAGCGGGGCGCTGTCTCGTCGACCGCGCGGAGCACCCCGAGGATCGCCCGCAGCTCCTGCAGGGTCTCCCGACTGGCCTGCTTGATCGCGGCAAGCGCCTCGGCGGCCCGCTCCGGTTGGGTGTCGATGAGGTAGAGGGCACTCCCCGCCTGCACGTTAATCAACGAAATATTGTGGGCGATCACATCGTGCACTTCGCGAGCGAACTTCAACCGCTCCTCGGAGATCCGGCGGCGAGTCTCCTCCTCCCGGGTGCGTTCCGCCTCCGCGGAATGCTTGCGCGCCATGTCCAGGTACGCGCGATGCTTGCGTACCACCTCTCCGCTGATGAACACCACGAGCACCCAGGCGAGCATGCCCAGCGCATACACCGTGCGTGGTGCCCCGAAGTACAGCGTCTCCGCGACGTGGACGACAAGGTACTGGGAGAACCCGAGCAGCCAGCCGGTCAGCCGGAACCCGCGGGCGACCAGGGTGAACAGTGCTACCGCACCCGCCAGGATGACGAAGTTGTCGGGATAGCCCAGCGGATAGTAGGCGGTGGTGGCCAGCACGGTCACCACGGCCACGGGAATGGGGAACGCGCTCAGCCACAGCAGCGGCACCACCGCCACCACCAGCAGCGCCAGCCCCCACGGCAGCAGCACCTGCAGGGAGGCGAGGCCGCCAGGGGAGTCCACTGCGGGAAGCACCGTGGACACCGCGGTGATCCCCGCCACGGCCAAGGTAATTCCCGCGTCGAGGAAAGTGATCCGCCACAGCCGTTCTCTCACAGGTCGACCGTACGGCGCAACGACGTCCAGCTCCATAAGCCGCAGGGAGGATCTCTTCGGTCGCGCCTCCACCGTACGGAGCAGGCGAGGGCCCTGGTCACCGGCGGGGCGGGCGGACGTATTCCAGCAGGATCGCCCCGAACAGTAGGACCGCTCCCACCGTTCCCGTCGGGGTGAGCACCTCCCCGAGGAGGAGCAGCGACAGCACGGTCGCAGTCAACGGTTCCAAGATCACGGCGAGGGCCGCGACCGGAGCCGGGGTGGTGCGCATCCCCCCGAAATAGGCCAGGTAGGCCAAGGCTGTGGGCGCCAGACCCAGGTACAGCAGCACCCCCACCGCGGGAAGCGTCGGCGTGAACGTCATTCCCGTGGCCGCGGCGAGTGGCACGAGCAGGGTGCCGCCGAGCAGGCACCCCAAAGCGGTCACCCGCAGCGGGTCCAGGCCCGGAACGGGACGGCGGTTGACCAGCGTCAGCGCAGCGAACGCCGCGCCCGCCCCCAGGGCACAGCCCACGCCGAGCGCCACCCGCCCCGGCGGCACGTCCCCGCCCGGGTCGCCGCTGAGCAGCACCAGGCCCAGCACCCCGCAGCAGACCGCGGCCAGCAGCGTAGGCCGGGGCAGCCGCCGCTCCAGCACCGCCGCGGCGCATGTGACGAACACGGGAACACTGCCGATCGCGATCAGGGTGGCGAGGCTCACCGACGAGACCGCGATCGCCGCAAAATAGCAGGCTTGGAACGCGGCCAGCAGCACCCCCGCCGCTGCGACCCGCCGCAGGACCGCCGGACTGCGGGGCAGCCCGCGCAGCTGCCCGCTGACCCCCAGCGCCACGATCGCCAGTACCCCGCCTGCGAGCAGCCGGTAGCAGGCGGTGGCGATGGGGTGGATTCCTGTCAACTGCTGCAGGAAAGCGCCGGCGAACCCTCCGGTTCCCCACAGCACTCCCGCCAGGGCGAGCAGCAGCGGCCCCCGCCAGCGGGGCAGGGCAGACGGAGGGGAAGAACGGGGCAGAGACACGGTGGAACTCCACACACGGGCAGGGGGCACGCCAGGGGAGCGGAGAACAGGCGTCCGCTGTCCCCTGTATGGGAGGAATCTAGCCCAGCGGCACGGCGGGGCAGCCGCCGCGGGCTGTCAGCGGCCAGCGATACCGTACAGAAGCAGCAGAGACCCGTAGACCGTGGACAAGACCACAAGGAAATACCAGACCCCATGCACTTTCCCCACCCCGGACGCTACTCCACCCCCCAGGACAACCTGCACGAAGAGCTGCTGCGCGTCCCCTTCGACGTGGCGGCCCCGTGGCTGCGCGTCCTGATGATCGGGGACCCTGCCGCGGCAGGTCCCTACGACAAGCTCGCCTACTCCATCAACCCTGAGCTGACGGCGCTCCTGGTGTACCGGACCGACCCCGGCAACTACAGCGGCGTAGTCCTCGACAAACGCCACACCCAGGCCTGGGGGCGCACCAAACAGGACCTGTGGTTCACCGCCTTGGGCAACATGGCCTACGACCAGTACCAGGAGTACACGGTGTCGTCCGGGGGCGACACCGACGTGCACGTGGTGCAGGGGATCGGCTGGGCCGGGTCCGCCCACGTGATGCGGCTCTCCGACGTCATGCAGCAGCCCGCCCCCTACGGCGCCCTGGTGATGCTCCCCGACACCAACGTCCTGGCCTATACGGTGCTGCGGAGCCGCCGCTCCCTCCCGGCGATCTCCACCCTCTACTCCGTGTTCCAGCAGCTCAACGAAGGGAACGCGGTCACCGACCAGATGCTGTGGTGGCGGGACGGCCGCCTCCAGGGCATGGCCACCCGGCCTGCCGGCAACGGCGGAGTTCAGGTCAGGCACTCCCCGGAGTTCGACGCGGTGATCGACCGGGAACTTCCCGCCTGACACCGCGGGACGGGTTAAAACAGGCTCTCCGGCGGTGCGGGGGAGTCCTGCGCTTCGGCGTCGTGCACCACGGCCGCACCCGCAGCCCACCGGCGGAGCTCGTCCCCGGCCAGGACCCGCGCCATCGCCGGATCCCGGTGGGCCCGCCTGGCCAGCTCGTCCACGGGCAGTGCCTCGTGCCCAGCCACCAGCACCAGGTTCCCGAACCGCCGCCCGCGCAGCACTCCCGGCTCCGCGACCAGCGCCACATGCTGGAAGACCTGGGCCACCGTCGCAACCTGGGAGCGGGTGTAGCGCAGCCCGCGGCCGTCGCTCACATTCACCGCGTACATGCCGCTGAGCCGCACCACCCGGGCCGCCTCCGCGGCGAACTCCACGGACGTGAGATGGGCAGGCGTGCGCGCCCCCACGAAAACGTCGCAGATGACGAGGTCGGCACTGGCTGCGCGGCGCGCCGCCAGCCAGGCCCGGGCATCCCCGGTAGCGACCCGCAGATCCGCCCGACGGTCCCAGGGGAGCTGCTGGCGGACCAGCGCCACCAGGTCCGGGTCGATGTCCACGGCCCGCTGCCGGGACCGGGGCCGGGTCGCCGCCACGTAGCGGGCCAGGGTGAGCGCCCCCGCCCCCAGGTGGTAGGCGTCGATCGGGGCGCGCTCCGGTGCGACCAGGTCCACGACGTGGCCGAGGCGGCGCACATATTCGAAGTCGAGATAGGTGGGGTCGGCGAGGTCCACGTGCGACTGCGGGATGCCGTCGACCAGCAGCATCCACGAGTCGGGACGGTCCGCGTCCCGCAGCAGCTCCATCCGCTCCCGTTTCGCCGTCGTCGCCCCGCGCCTGCCCATCCGTCCTCGTCTCCTCACGTCACGGTCGTGCCGGTCCTACGGTAGGCGCCCGGAGCCGGGACGGCACACCGCGCCTGGGGTGGAAACCGGGAAGCAGCGCTGTGCAGGAGTCCACGGCGCCCGCCCAATACCGCTAGCCTGGAAACCCCTTCCGGGCGAGGCCACCGACCCGCCCAGTCCAGTGTCCAAAAGTCCCAGCGGAATACCTCCGCGCTCTCACCGAGGAGTGGTGGTCGTGCTACTGCGGATGTCGAACCTGTTCCTGCGCACCCTGCGTGAGGACCCGGCGGACGCCGAGGTACCGAGTCACAAGCTTCTGGTGCGCGGCGGGTTCGTACGCCGTACCGCGCCCGGCGTCTACTCCTGGTTGCCCCTCGGCAAGATCGTGTTAGAGAACGTCGCCGCGGTGGTCCGCGAGGAGATGAACCGCATCGGCGCGCAGGAAGTGCTGCTGCCCGCGCTGCTGCCCCGCGAATACTACGAGGCCACCGGGCGGTGGACCGAGTACGGCGACACCCTGTTCCGGCTCAAGGACCGCAAGGGCGCCGACTATCTGCTGGGCCCCACCCACGAAGAACTGTTCACCCTGCTCGTCAAGGGCGAGTACACCTCGTACAAGGACTACCCGGTCATCCTCTACCAGATCCAGGAGAAGTTCCGCGACGAGGCGCGGCCGCGCGCCGGGATCCTGCGGGGCCGGGAGTTCCACATGAAGGACTCCTACTCCTTCGACCTCGACGACGAAGGGCTGCAGCGCTCCTATGAGGCGCACCGCCAGGCCTACATCCGCATCTTCGACCGGCTCGGCCTGGAGTACGTGATCGTCAAGGCCACGTCCGGCGCGATGGGCGGCTCCGCTTCCGAAGAGTTCCTGGCGATCGCCCCCACCGGGGAAGACACGTTCGTGCGCAGCACCGGCTCCGACTACGCCGCCAACGTGGAAGCCGTGGTCACCCCGGCGCCGCCCGAGCGGCCCATCGACGGCCTGCCGGAGGCGCGGGTGCACCACACCCCGAACACCCCCACCATCGAGTCCTTGGTGGAGTTCCTCAACAACGCAGGCCTGGGCCGTACGTTCACCGCCGCCGACACCCTCAAGAACGTCATGGTCAAGACGCGGGCCCCGGGTGAAAAGGAGTGGGAGCTCCTCGGGATCGGCGTTCCCGGCGACCGCGAAGTGGACATGAAGCGCCTGGAAGCCTCGCTGGCCCCGGCGGAAGTGGCCCTGCTGGACGAGGAGGACTTCGCCAAGCACCCCTTCCTGGTGCGGGGCTACATCGGCCCGGGCGCGCTGCAGGCCAACAAGGTCCGCTACCTGGTCGACCCCCGCGTCGTGACTGGCACCGCCTGGGTCACCGGTGCGGACAAGGCCGACCACCACGTGGTGGACCTCGTCTGCGGTCGTGACTTCACCCCCGACGGCACAATCGAGGCCGCGGAGGTCCGCGACGGAGACCCCGCCCCCGACGGCAAGGGCACCCTCTACACGGCGCGCGGTATCGAGATCGGGCACGTCTTCCAGCTCGGCCGCAAGTACACGGACGCGTTCTCCCTGGACGCGCTCGGCCCCGACGGCAAGCCGGTGCGCATCACCATGGGCTCCTACGGCATCGGGGTGTCCCGCGTGGTCGCCGCGATCGTCGAGCAGTCGCACGACGAGCGGGGCATCATCTGGCCGCGGGAAGTCGCCCCCGCGGACGTGCACGTGGTCGGCACCGGCAAGGGCGACCAGGTCGAGGTGGCGCTGCGGATCAGCCAGGAGCTGGTGGACCGCGGGGTGCGGGTGCTCGTGGACGACCGCAAAGGGGTCTCCCCGGGCGTGAAGTTCACCGACGCGGAACTGCTCGGCGTGCCCACCGTGCTCATCGTGGGCCGTGGCCTGGCCAACGGGGTCGTGGAGTTGCGCGACCGTGCCAGCGGGGACCGCAGCGAAGTCTCCGTGGACACCGTGGTCGACACGATCGTCAACCTGGTGCGGGGCTAGTGCCACCCGGTAGGGGCGTTCCGTACGGAATGCCCCTACCGGTTTCGGTGCTAGAGCTCTCCGCCGGGGAAGCCGGGGAACGCGCTCAACTGGCCGCCCAGCGCCAGCATCCGCAGGGTGGCCTCGCCCAGGGCACGGCCCGCCAGGTCGCGCAGCCCCGCATCGGGGACGGCAGCCAACTCCAGGTAGGCCTGCGCGGTAGTCTCCTCAAGCCCTGCGGCGAAGCTCCGCAGCTCTTCAGGCCCGGTGTGCTCCGGCAGCTGGTAGGCGTCCTCCCCGCCCGGCGGCACCGCGTCCCGGGCCACGAGCGCGCTGTGCAGCGTGTCCCGCCACGCGCGGTGCTTTTCCAGATGGGACAGGCACAGGCTGCGCAGGTCCGCGTCAGTGTGGGCAGCGGCGAAACTGTACCCGTACACGGCCGCATGCTCGGCCAGCAGCGCGTCCCGCAGCGCGGCGGTTGCGGCTCCTGCCTCCCCGCTGGGGGTGGGGTCAAGAGTCCCGGTCAACTATGCCTCCGAAAGTAGGTGGACGTGTCCCGCCTCACAGGCGCCGACACTGGCGAGGAGCTGGGCCAGCGCCGGGTCGGTGACCTCGCTGAGCTGGCGGAGCCGGTTGGCGACGGCCCCTTCCTCCGCCATCCGGAGCCCTGCCCGGTCGGTGGCCGCGGGGGGAGGCGTCTCAGGGAGGGCGGAGACCTCCGGTTCTGGGCCGTCCCGTTCCGGAAGCCGGTCCCGCAGCACCGCCAGGTGGCGTTCGTGGTGGCCGCGCAGCTCCTCGTAGAGCCCGGGGTCGTCGGCGGTGCCGCTGTTGAGCGTCGCCGTGTAGCGCGCCACCAGCCGCTCCTTTTCCGCGATGACCGAGCGCAGCAGATACTCGTCGGGGGTGACTTCGCTGGGGTACCAGTCGGACCCCCGGCAGCCGCTCAGCCCCATCACGGCCGCAGCCAGCGCGCCGCCCGCCAAGACCGCGCGGCGGGAGGGAGCGTGGTGGCGCAACGGTACCTCCTGAAAACGTGACGGAAGGGGAACCGAACGCGCCCTATCTTCGCACGCCGCAGCCGGTCTGCAGAGCCTGGTGCTGCCCGCGTTGACGGGCGGGGAGTAGCGTGCTGCTGGCGCACGCAATGGTCAAACGATGCCGGAGAGGCACAGACTGCGGATACCCTTGAACCTGAAATGGTCGCCGTAAAGGCGATCAGTAACCGAGTGGACAACTGGACCGCCCCGCGACCGTCGGACCGGGACGGGAATCGCCGAGGAGGATCATGATGGGCGCGCAGGCCCGCCGCGAGCGTCTCGCGCAGCTAGTGGCCCCCATTCTGGCCGAGGCGGGACTCGACTTGGAGGGACTGGACATCACCCCGGTGGGGAAGCGCCGTCTGGTCCGGGTGGTGGTGGACTCCGATGACGGTGTCGACCTGGAGCGGATCGGCGAGGTCAGCCAGAAGATTTCCACCGCGCTTGACGAGGTCGACGTCATGGGGCAGTCTCCGTACGTACTGGAGGTGACCTCGCCTGGCGTGGACCGGCCACTCACCGAGCCACGGCACTGGAGGCGCGCCCGGGGACGCCTGGTGCACGCGCCGCTGGTCGCCGGCGGCCAGGTGAAGGGGCGTGTCATTGACGCTGACGAGACGGGCGTCACCTTTGATGTTGACGGTCAAAGCCAGGTGTACGCCTTCTCCGACCTGGGACGAGGCAAGGTCCAGGTGGAATTCCGCCACGACGACGCGGCGGATTAGAGGGGGAGCCCCGTGGATATCGACATGAGTGTCCTGCGCAGTCTGGAACGCGAGAAGGACATCTCGGTGGACCTCGTCGTCAAAGCCATCGAGGACGCGCTCCTGATTGCGTACCGCCGCCAGGAGGGGCCCGACACCAACGCCAGGGTGGAATTGGACCGCGCTACGGGACACGTCACGGTGTGGGCCGAAGAGCGCGACGAAGAGGGGCGGCTGATCCGGGAATACGACGCCACCCCCTCCGGGTTCGGGCGGATCGCCGCGTCCACGGCGAAGCAGGTCATCCTGCAGCGGCTGCGGGACGCCGAGGACGAGATCACCCTGGGCGAGTTCGCCGGGCGGGAGTCCCAGATCGTCTCCGGTGTCGTCCAGCAGGGCAAGGACCCGCGCAACGTGCTGGTCGACCTGGGACGGGTCGAGGCGATCCTGCCGCCGCAAGAGCAGGTACCCACCGAGACCTACACCCACGGTGAGCGGCTGCGGGCCTATGTCGTGCAGGTCCGCCGGGGGCACCGCGGCCCTTCGATCACCCTGTCGCGCACCCATCCCAACTTGGTGCGCAAGCTCTTCGAGCTCGAGGTTCCCGAGATCGCCGACGGCACGGTCGAGATCGCAGCGATCGCGCGGGAAGCGGGCCACCGCACCAAGATGGCGGTCAAGTCCAACAAGCCCGGCGTCAACGCGAAGGGCGCGTGCATCGGACCGCTTGGCAGCCGTGTCCGCAATGTGATGAACGAGCTGCGCGGGGAGAAGATCGACATTGTCGACTACTCGGACGACCCGGCGCAGTTCGTCGCGAACGCCCTGTCGCCGGCCCAGGTGACGCACGTGGAAGTGCTTGACGCTGCGGCGCGGGTGGCGCGGGTCATCGTGCCCGACTACCAGCAGTCGCTGGCGATCGGCAAAGAGGGGCAGAACGCGCGGCTGGCTGCCCGCCTGACCGGGTGGCGCATCGACATCCGCTCGGACACGGAGATGGCCGAACAGCACGGCGAGGAATAGCACGAGCGGAAGAACGGTTCGCATAGGTCGATGAGCCCACGGGGTAGAATGGGTGACAACTCAGCGGCTCCCGTGCGCACGTGCGTGGGCTGCAAGTCAAAAGCAGCCCAGTCAGACCTCATTAGGCTGGCGCTGGACGGAGATGCGGTCGTTTGCGACCACGCCCGGCGGCTGCCGGGGCGGGGAGCCTATCTCCACCCCGACCGACGGTGTTGGGAGGCCGCGCAGCGGCGCCAGGTCTGGCCGCGGGTGTTCCGCGTCAAGCGGGCCCTCGATATCTCACCCGCTGCCGAGTGGTTTGCCGCGGTCTGATTTCGAGTTGGCCGAGGTTCTGGATTAGGGTTGGAATGATCACGCCGCCCGCTCGGTTGTACTAACCGGGTACGCGGCGGGTCTTGTCATGCCGGAAGATCCGGCGTCACCCACCCATTGTTGTGTAGCAAACGAGTCGGAAGCGGGTCGAGATTGCGATGAGCGCTCGATGAGTACGCAGCGATGAGTACGTCAAGCTAGCGACGGTCCGGCACAGGCTCATGTCCCGGACCGAGATAAAGGAGAGCAGTGGCGAAGGTCCGGGTATACGAGCTCGCTAAAGAGTTTGGTGTGGAGAGCAAGGCTGTCCTGGCCAAACTCCAGGAGATGGGCGAATTCGTACGTTCGGCGTCCTCGACGGTAGAGGCGCCTGTGGTACGTCGACTCAAGGAAGCTTTCAGCCAGAGCAGCGAGAGCACTGAGGGCGCGAAGGGCGGACAGGAGAAGAAGAAGCCCAGCCCCAAACCGCAGCCCAGCCCGCAGCAGCAGACTAAGGCCTCGGCCCCGTCGGCCGGTGGTGAGACGCCACGTCCGGCGGTGCCTAAGCCCGGCCCCGGCCTCAAGCCGGGACCGCGTCCGGTGCCCAAGCCGGGACCGCGCCCCGGTCCCCGGCCTGAGGGCGGTGCGGGCAAGGCCGGCCAGCAGCCTTCCGGTGCCCAAGGTCCCGCACGTCCTGAATCTGGGAAGACGCCGCGTCCGGTGCCCAAGCCGGGACCGCGTCCGGGCAACAACCCCTTCAGTTCGACCGCCAGCGGTATGGGCACGCGGCCTACGCCGCGTCCGCCGGCGTCCGGCGGTACGGGTGCGCCTCGTCCGGGGCCGCGTCCGCACCCCGGCATGATGCCGCCCCGCCCCGGTGCGAGGATCCGGCGGTGTCCGCCGCCCGCCGTACCGCGCTGGTGCTGGTCGGGGCGCTGAGCAAGTCCGCGATCTTCCCGTTCAGCGCGTGGCTGCCCGCGGCGATGGCCGCGCCGACGCCGGTGTCGGCCTATCTGCA